>ERZ772937.42-NODE-42-length-109476-cov-22.064430_pt1 | contig 109476 bp, 84 predicted proteins | sample MGYA00512113_ERZ772937 | MGnify/ENA primary metagenome ERZ772937 (study PRJEB29015, sample SAMEA2737649) | human gut metagenome | biome: human gut; feature: human-associated habitat; material: faeces | place: China | collected 2012 ... | reverse complement strand
ATATGATCGATTTAACAACTAATCTTACAAAGAATATTAAGCTTAATATTCCTTTAATGAGTGCTGGTATGGATACAGTTACTGAGCATAGAATGGCAATCGCTATGGCTAGACAGGGTGGTATTGGTATTATTCATAAGAATATGTCAGTTGAACAGCAGGCAGAGGAAGTTGATAAGGTAAAAAGATCAGAGAATGGAGTAATTACAGATCCATTTTTCTTACATCCAGATAATACATTACAGGAAGCTAACGAACTTATGGGTAAGTTCAGAATTTCTGGTGTTCCTATCACAGATGATGATAGAAAGCTTGTTGGTATTATTACTAACAGAGATCTTAAATTTGAAGAAGATTTCTCAAGACCAATTAAGGAATGTATGACAAGCGAGAACCTTGTAACAGCTCCAGTTGGAATTACTCTTGAAGAAGCTAAGAAGATCCTTGGCAAGGCAAGAAAAGAAAAGCTTCCAATCGTTGATGATGAATTCAAGTTAAGAGGGCTTATTACAATAAAGGATATTGAGAAGTCTATTAAGTATCCAGCATCTGCACATGATTCACAGGGAAGACTTCTTGCAGGTGCTGCGGTTGGTATTACAGCCAATGTTATGGATAGAGTTCAGGCTCTTGTTGATGCAAGTGTTGACTGTATTGTAATTGATTCAGCACATGGTCACTCTAAGAATATTATTACAACATTAAAGAATATCAAGTCAGCATTCCCTGATTTACAGGTAATCGCTGGTAACATTGCTACAGGTGCAGCTGCTAAGGCACTTTGCGAAGCTGGTGTAGATGCAGTTAAGGTTGGTATAGGACCTGGTTCTATCTGTACAACAAGAGTTGTTGCTGGTATTGGTGTACCTCAGGTAACAGCAGTTATGGATGCTTATGCAGAAGCTAAGAAGTTCGGTATTCCAGTTATCGCTGATGGTGGTATCAAGTTCTCAGGTGATATTGTTAAGGCTATTGCTGCCGGTGGTAGTGTATGTATGCTCGGAAGTCTTCTTGCAGGCTGTGATGAAGCTCCTGGTTCATTTGAGTTATTCCAGGGAAGAAAGTATAAAGTATATAGAGGTATGGGTTCTATCGCTGCTATGGAGAACGGAAGCAAGGACAGATACTTCCAGACAGGTGCGAAGAAACTTGTTCCAGAAGGTGTTGAAGGACGAGTTGCATATAAAGGACTTGTTGAAGATACTATATTCCAGCTTATGGGAGGACTCCGTTCAGGTATGGGTTACTGTGGAGCACAGACTATTCCAGTACTTCAGGAGACAGCTAAGTTTATAAAGATGTCATCTGCAGCTTTAAGAGAAAGTCATCCACATGATATCCATATTACTAAAGAAGCTCCTAACTACTCAGTAGAGAACGCTTAATATAAAGCTGCTATTATAAACAGATTAGAATAATAGACATTTAATCAACCCCGGCATTAATTAATTTTAATGCTGGGGTTGTTTGTGCGTCAATTTTAGTGTATTATCTTTGGGATATTAAATGTGAAATATGCACAAGTTGTATATGATAAATGTGGCAAAATGAATAAACTGTCTAAACAATTAAACTGATAAGCGTTTATAAGTGAAAATAAAATCCGATAATAAGTGCTTATAAGTGAAAATTGATGTTGCTAATATATGTTTTCTTGATGTATAATAATCTTACAGTAAAATTGTATGAATAATGTATTTATAGAAGGTTATGCACAAGGAGAAGAGGTATGCAGGATAAGATGATTAACAAGTATATTGCTAAGAATCATTCTGGATCTGTATTTACTGACAATGAATTGCAGGTTATCAAGGATGGTAATATAGATGATATGGTTACAACATTTCTTGATATGAATACAGAATATTATAATAAGCAGATGCAGAGTGTTTTAAAGGTATTTACACAGTTTATGAGCACAGAGATTGAACTTGAGAGAATAATATATCAGAAGGAATTTGGTGGCAAATTTGTTGGCTGTCAGATTATGGACGGAGATATAGATGTATTCTTAGGGATAGCAGGTGAAGATGCTGACCTTCTTTGTGTTGCATCTACATTTTCCCAGGAAGATATGAATAAGTTTGATGCTGATGCTTATGATGCAATATGCGAGCTTATTAATATTATTAATGGTGCATATGCGACTAAACTCAGTTATGAAGAGATAGAGGTGTCTTTACACCCACCGGTATTTTATCAGGATACACAGATTAAAGCTGATAATGGAATGTATGTAGTTACATTTAATATGAAAGGACATAGATTTAATCTGCTTATGGTTGCGGATGATAAAGTTAAGCTTAATGTATAAAAATATATGTACATAATTAAGGCGTATTACAGAAGCTGAAGTTGTTAATAATTGTCAGTCAATTATCTGTTAGTTGTTGAATTGTTATAGATATATTGTATTTGCAGTTGATTACAGATACTAAATGCTTCTGCACAAGCCGGGTGATTAATTATAGACATATGGAACGGAGGAATATTATGGCGAAGATTTTGATAGTAGATGATTCTAAGACTTCAAGAAAGTTCTTAAGAAATATGCTTGAACAGGCTGGACACGAGATTGTTGCAGAGGCTGTTGATGGAGCAGAAGGCGTTGAAAAGTTCAGAATATACAGACCGGATATAACAACTATGGACATTACAATGCCTGTTCTTGGCGGAATAGATGCAGTTAAGGATATTATAGAGATAGACCCTGATGCCAAGATTATTATGGTAACAGCGGCAGGACAGAAGGCTAATATGATAGAGGCTCTTAAGAAAGGAGCGGCTGATTTTATACAGAAGCCTTTTGATATGGACGTGATTGTTAATACAATTGAAAAGGTTATGGAAGAATAGATGTACAATTATAGATTACAACTTCAATATGATGGTGGGAGATATGACGGCTGGGTCAGAATGGGCAAGGACTCCAATTCTAACACTATAGAATGTAAGATTAAAGAGATAATTCAGAAGATGACAGGTGAAGATATTGATATATATGTTGGATGCAGAACAGAAAAAGGTGTTCATGCACTTAATCAGACAGCTAATTTCAAGCTTAATGATAAGTATCAGCCTGTAGAGGTTAAGAATTACCTTAACAGATATCTTCCAAGGGATATAGCTGTTAATCGCGTGGAATTAGTAGATGAAAGATTTCATAGCCAGCTTAATGCGAGGGAGAAGACATATGTATACAAGATAGATATGGCTAATGTAGCGAATGTATTTACAAGAAAGTATGCTTATCATACATTTAATACTCCGGATATTAAGGCTATGAAGCAGGCAGCTTTTTATATGATTGGAAAGCATGATTTTAAAGCATTTACTACCGCGAAGAAGAGCAAGTCTACAGTAAGGGATATCAAAGATGTAGAGATAACTACAGATGGAGATAGTTGTGAGATAAGAATAACAGCAGACGATTTCCTTCATAATATGGCAAGATATATGATTGGTATGCTTCTTGATGTAGGAAGCGGACTTAAGAAGGTGGAAGATGTAGAGAATATCATAGCTGGCAAAGATGTTGTTATGTCACTTCCAGCTGAGAGCTATGGACTTTTCCTTGAAAGTGTTTTATACTAAATAGATGATTTTATTAAAGAATCTCGGATTTCGGGATTCTTTTCTTGTTACTTTATAATAATATATTTTATGAAGCAGAATTTAACAGGAATGGAGAATATAATGAAGACCATAATTGAACTTATGACAGATGAATTTAAGAAAGCATTTGCAGAATGTGGATATTCAGAAGAATACGCAAGAATTACTATATCTAACAGACCTGACTTATGCGAATTCCAGTGCAATGGCGCGATGGCAGCAGCTAAGACTTATAAAAAAGCTCCATTTGTTATTGCAGATGAGATAGTTGCAAAGCTTACATCTAATGGTATGTTTGACACAATTGAAAGTGTTAAGCCAGGATTTATCAATATAAAGGTAAGTGCTGGATATCTTTCAGATTATCTTAATAAGATGTCAGAAGATGATAAGTACGGATATGAGAACAGCGAGGAAGCTAAGACTGTAATAGTGGATTATGGTGGAGCTAATGCAGCTAAGCCATTACATGTAGGACATTTAAGATCTGCTGTAATTGGTGAGAGTGTTAAGAGAATTAACAGATACGCAGGCAACAATACAATAGGTGATGTACACCTTGGAGACTGGGGACTTCAGATGGGTCTTATCATAGAGGAGTTAAGGGACAGAAAGCCTGAACTTCCATATTTTGATGAGGCGTATACAGGAGAGTATCCAAGTGAACCCCCATTTACGATATCAGAGCTTGAACAGATATATCCGGCGGCAAGTGCTAAGTCTAAGGAAGATGAAGAATTCGCTAAGAGAGCACACGAATCCACACTTAAGCTTCAGAGCGGGGACAGAGCATGCACAGCAATATGGAAGCATATTATGAATGTTTCCAAGAAGGATTTAAAGAAGAATTATGATAATCTTAATGTATCATTTGACTTATGGAAGGGTGAAAGTGATGCACAGCCATATATTAAAGATATGGTTGATAAGATGGTTGAAGATGGAATTGCCTATGAAAGCCAGGGAGCTACAGTAGTAGATATTGCAGAGCCAACAGATACTAAGGAATTTCCTCCTTGCATAGTAAGAAAGTCAGACGGTGCGGCACTTTATGCTACATCAGATCTTGCAACTATTGTTGAGAGAGAGAAGTTATATAAGCCGGATACATACATTTATCTCGCTGATAAAAGACAGGAGCTTCATTTTACTCAGGTATTCAGAACAGCTAAGAAGGCTGGAATTGTAAGACCAGATGCAGATATGAGATTTGTTGGTTTTGGTACTATGAATGGAAAGGATGGCAAGCCATTTAAGACACGTTCAGGTGGTGTTATGCGTCTTGAACATCTTATATCTGATATTAATGAAGTTATTCTTAATAAGATTAAAGAGAACCGTTCAATGACGGATGAAGAAGCTGATAATATATCTAAGATTGTGGGTCTTGCTGCACTTAAGTATGGTGATTTATCTAATCAGGCATCTAAAGATTATGTATTTGATGTAGATAGATTTGCTTCATTTGAAGGTAATACAGGTCCTTATATTTTGTATACAATAGTAAGAATAAAGTCTATTCTTGCAAAGTATAAGGAAACAGGCGTAAGTGTTGGTGATCTTACAATACTGCCTTCAAAAGAACAGTCAGAGAAGGCTTTATCACTTGCACTTATTAAGTTCTCAGATGTTATAGATGGAGCATACAAGGATAATGCACCTCACAAGATATGCCAGTATATATATGAGGTTTCTAACTCATTTAACGGATTTTATCATAACACAAAGATTCTTGCAGAAGAGGATAAGAAACAGCAGGAAAGCTATATTGCATTAATCACACTTACTAAAGAGATACTTGAAACTTGTATTGATTTATTAGGTATACAGTGTCCTGACAGAATGTAGAGATTGGAGATATTATATGAAGTTATTATCATTTGCAATTCCATGCTATAATTCAGCAGCATATATGGAAAAATGTATCAAATCATGCCTTGCAGGTGGTGACGATGTAGAGATAATAATTGTTGATGATGGTTCAACAAAAGATGATACATTAAAGATTGCCAAGGAATATGAAGCAAAATATCCTAACATAGTCAAGGCTGTACATCAGGAGAATGGTGGACATGGGCAGGCTGTTAATACAGGTCTTGCCAATGCCACAGGGATGTTCTTTAAGGTTGTAGACAGCGATGACTGGGTTGATGTTAAAAGCTATAAGAAGATATTAACTAAGCTTAAGAGCTTTGTTGATGAAGATGACCTACCAGATATGCTTATTGCGAATTATGTATATGAAAAGGTTGGTGCTAAGAGAAAGAAAGTCATTCACTATGAGAATGCACTTCCAGTTGACAGAATGTTTGGATGGGATGAGATGGGACACTTCAAGGTAGACCAGTATATTCTTATGCACTCAGTAATATACAGAACACAGCTTATAAAGGAATTTGGTCTGAAGCTTCCTGAGCATACATTTTATGTAGATAATATATTTGTATTTGAGCCATTGCCGGTTGTTCAGAAAATGTACTATATGAATGTTAATTTCTACAGATATTTTATTGGAAGGGAAGACCAGTCAGTTAATGAAACAGTTATGATTTCAAGAATTGACCAGCAGTTAAGAGTTACAAGACGTCTTATAGATTCATATCTTGGCAATAAGCCTGTCAATGAAAGATGCAGAAAGTATATGGTGACATATCTTAGAATTATGATGGAAGTATCATCAATATTCCTGATTATATCAGGCACAGATGAGAACCTTGTTAAGAAAAAGGAACTTTGGAAGTATGTTAAGGATTCAGATTCCAAGCTCTATAAAGAGTTAAGATACAGCATACTTGGCAATACAGTTAATCTTCCGGGCAAAGTCGGCAGAGGAATATCTAAGACTGGTTATAAAGTAATGAATAAACTTATTGGATTTAATTAAAATGGCGTGTGCAGAAATGAGGGAATACTATGATATTAGATTTGTTTAAACTTGACGGAAAAGTAGCAGTTGTCACAGGTGCTAACACAGGTCTAGGACAGGGAATGGCAGTAGCTTTAGCTCAGGCAGGAGCTAAGGTTCTTGGCGTTGCAAGACGTTCCTGCGAAGATACTAAGAATAAGATAGAAGCAGATGGTGGTGCGTTCGCAGAGGTTATAGCTGACCTTTCAGATATGGCTTCAATAGATGTAGTTATGAAAGCAGCAATTGATACATATGGCAGAGTAGATATTCTTGTTAATAATGCGGGAATTATTAAAAGACAGGATGCAATTGAATTCACAGAGGAGAATTGGGATTCGGTAATTCAGGTTAATCAGAAAATGGTATTCTTCTTAAGTCAGGCATTTGCCAAGCAGCTTATGAAGCAGGGAGAAGGCGGAAAGATAATTAATGTATGCTCAATGCTTTCATATCAGGGTGGAATAAGAGTTCCATCATACACAGCAAGCAAGAGTGCAATTATAGGCTTAACAAGAGCGTTAGCCAATGAATGGGCAAGGTATAACATTAATGTAAATGGAATTGCGCCAGGATATATGGCAACTAATAACACAGCACAGTTAAGAGATGATGCCGACAGAAGCGAAGCTATTCTTGACAGAATTCCAGCAGGCAGATGGGGCACACCACAAGATATGGAAGGTGCAGTAATATACCTTGCATCTAAAGCCTCAGACTACGTCAACGGCTTTACCCTGGCAGTAGACGGCGGCTGGTTGGCAAGATAAAACAAAAAATTATGAAATAGCTAATAAAAGAGCTTTTCAATTAAAGGAAAGCTCTTTTTTGCTTATAGACTTAGACTTATATACCAAAATGGGACTTATAGGACAAAATGTGTTGATAAAAACCGCAACTAAAAAACAGGCAGACTTTAACGAAGTTTAGATGTTAGAGTCTGCCTGTTTCCTCATAATTAAACATATTTAATCCGTGTCGATATCTCCCTTTATTTGGTAAGCACATTTTTAAAATATTTTAACATAAACATTTTACGATAATTATTTAGTATTCGCATAATTTCGCTAATTACATTTTACATTCTGCCATACTCAGTTGTGTAGCTTTACTATATTGCAAGCTGGGTGCTTTTGCAGCCGTCGGCACTTAGCGGCTGTATTTTAGCCGCTTACGTGTCCACTACGGCTACAAGCAGCGAGAGCGTGCCCAGCGGTAATATAGTAAAACTACACAACGTCCGTATGCCATAAGAACGTCCGTCTGTCATAAAGTAAGAGTATGCTTGTCACGAAATATGTTAAAATCCCCCTCTTAGTACACTATCCTGCACTTATTTCTATCTACATGCTCCATAATAAATCCGCCCACATTCTTCTTGATATTCTCAGGCATATCATTACTATTAAGCATTACAACCATTTGCTTCCCGTTAAACAACATATAATATCCATATTTGAAATATACAGTTGTGAATTGTTCCCATTCGTAAGTGTATATTAAATTATGGTCTGGAATATCAGCAAGTATCGCATTATCCATTAATGTTATTGTGCAGGGAGCATCTTCTGATGCATCTCTGTGCTTCAAGTGGTAATTAACGCTTGATTTGAACTGGAATGCAAATATATATATAGGATAGAACCAGCATATTGCATATATAATTAATAAAAATGTGTTGTATCTGCCAGAGGCAAGCATAATTATTGAGATAACGGCAGGAACCCACGAAAGTATAAGTTCGACAGGGTTTCTTAAAAATCTGTTCCAGAATACAATCTTTTTGTAATCATTGCCTGAAGCTTTCAGGGTAGTATTATATTTGTAAATATTATCCATAAATTCTCCTGTTCTTACATAGTAATGTGCTGCAATATTTTAATTAAGTGTTCTGCATACACCAGTTGGAAAACACTTGCAGAATGAGTTTATAAAATCTGCATAAAAACATAATATTCATAATATCACGCATAGTTTAATAAAACAATTAAAAATTGAATTTCATTTCGTATGTAATTTAAAAAATATATAAAAACAGTTCCCAAACTGGTATAAATATTATATAATTAGTCTATGTAAAACATTCTGGAGGCAGGAGTTTTGGGAGAGACTAATAAGAAGTTTGAAGTGTTGTCAGAGTTGATAGAAAGCCTTGAGTCAAGAGATACATTTCAGCATACAGTAGAACTAATATTACATAAGACTATAGCATACATTAATGCTGATTGTATTGCATTGCTTCAGAAGGGTTCAGATGATGAATGGACAGTAATTGCGTCTGAGGGTGAATATATAGAGGAAGCTAAGAAATGTGATGTTATGGCACTGAATGGTGAGAACAGCATAAGCGTTCCTGTTAAGATTAATGACATAGATGCTATGCATTTTATCATATATGATAAGAACAATATAAAGCAATGGTCCGATAATGAGGACAATATGCATTTTATATATGATGTTACAGGTATTATTCAGAGTATTGCCCAGATGAGAGTAACTAATAATTCACTGCTCTCATCATATGAAGTCTTAAAGGATATTCTTAATAATATAGGTTCAGGTATTATTGTATGTGATACAACTACAGGCAATATTCTGTTTGAGAATAAGGTGGCTGCTGAGTCGAAGGAGATTAAAGATACAATAAAAGAATGTATGCAGGATATTCTTGTACCGGCAGAAGAGGAAGATGTAGAGAAGACCCTTGAAGAATATATTAATAATGCTGAGGGCAATAATATTGATGGATATTATGATTTTTCTGATTATACAAGAGAATACATAAGACCTGTGGAGAAGTATAATGCTGAGTCAGGTCTGTGGTTTGAAGTAAGATTTACCAAGCTTATATGGATAGATGCAAGTGAGGTAATTGTATGTACAGCTTCTGATATAACACAGAAGAAAAAGAATCAGCAGAAGATTGAATTTCAAGCACATAACGATTTCCTTACCGGTCTTTATAATCGTATGAAGTGTGAGTCAGACTTAAAGACTATAATTAACGAAGCTGTAAGAGATGGTGTTAAGGGGGCGGTTTTGTTTATCGACCTTGATGATTTCAAGCACATTAATGATGGTCTTGGACACCAGTATGGAGATATTCTTTTACAGCAGATTGCGGCAGGACTTCAGAGTATAGTAGGTCTTAGAGGCAGATGTTACAGAATGGGTGGTGACGAATTTGTTGCCATAGTAATGCCTGATATGTTCCTTGAATTAGAGAGAATTGCCAATAAGGTTAAAGAGATATTTAACAAACCGTGGTATCTTATGGAGACAGAATATTTCTGTACTATGAGTATGGGTATTGCGGTATTTCCAGATGACAGCAAAGATGTACACGAGATTATCAGAATGGCTGATATAGCAATGTATGAGTCTAAGAAGAATGGTAAGAATGGATATTCTTTTTATGATGTGTGCAACAAACAGAATTCTGTAAGACGCCTTGATATTGAAAATAATATGCGGCAGGCTGTTGCGACAGGAATTGATGAATTCGTTGTATTCTACCAGCCTGTAGTTGATATTAACACAGAGGAATGTGCATCGTGCGAAGCACTGGTAAGATGGGACAGTAAGTCGCTTGGATTTATGGGTCCGGGTGATTTTATTCCGCTTGCTGAATATCTTGGACTTATAACTTCAATTGGTGATTATGTTCTTGAGGAAGCTTGCAGACAGTGCAGATACTGGAATGAACATGGTATGCCGGATTTCCATATCAATGTTAATCTGTCGGTTGTCCAGCTTCTTCAGAAAGATATAGTAGATACAGTAGCTAAAGTGCTTAAGAGGACAGGAGTTAATCCTGTGAATATCGTGTTGGAGATTACAGAGAGCTTTGCTATTAATGATATGGACAGGGTTCTTAATATAATTAATGGCATAAGAGAATTAGGACCAAAGATAGCTCTTGATGATTTCGGTACAGGATATTCATCACTTAACTACATTAAACAGCTTCCTTTTGATATTATTAAAGTTGACAAGACATTTATTGATGATATAACGGAAGATGAGTATGCACAGGCATTCATTAAGCTTATAGTTGAATTGTCTGCTACTATAGGAACTAAGATAGTTGTAGAAGGTGTTGAGGATAAGAGCCAGTTAGATATATTAAGAGAGCTGGGTGTTGACTTCATACAGGGATACTATTATGGTAAACCTGAACCTGCTTACGAGTTTGAAAGATTAAATTTTAAGGGGAGGATTAATATATGAGAATGTTGATTAAGAACGGAAGAGTTATTGACCCTGCAAGTAACACTGATGACATTAGGGATATTCTTGTTGAAGATGGGGTTATAGCAGAAGTGGCAAAGGATATTGACAAGGCAGCAGATACAGTTATTGATGCTAAGGGCTGTATGGTTATGCCAGGACTTGTGGATCTGCATGTACATTTCAGAGAACCAGGCTTTGAACATAAGGAAACAATAAGAACTGGTGCAAGAGCTGCGGCAAGAGGTGGATTTACAACAGTGTGTCCAATGCCTAATACTAAGCCTGCAATTGACAGCGTTGAGATGGTTGAATACATAAAGAATAAGTCAGAAGAAGTAACAGATATTAATATTCTTCCTATAGCAGCTATGACAGCAGGTCAGGACGGAGAGTATATAACTGATTATGAGAGGCTTTATGAGGAAGGAGCTGTAGCAGTAAGCGAGGATGGGAAGTCTGTTATGAATGCTAGAGTAGCAAGACAGGCTATGAGACTTGCGGCAGAAGTAGGAATACCGGTATTTGCACATTGTGAAGATAAGGATCTTGCAGCAAGGGGAGTTATGAATGCCGGCAATAAAGCAAGAGAACTTGGATTTTACGGAATTATGAATTCTGTAGAAGATATTATGGTGGCAAGAGATTTACTCCTTGCTAAGAATACGGGTGCCAAGCTTCATATATGCCATGTTTCAACAGAGGACAGCGTAAGAATGATAGCGGCAGCCAAGAAAGAAGGTCTTGATGTTACAGCAGAGGTAACGCCACACCATTTAACACTTACAGAAGATGATATTAATGAAGATGATGCTAACTACAAGGTTAATCCACCATTAAGAACTAATAAGGATAAAGATATGCTTATTAAGGGCCTTAAGGACGGAACAATAGACATAATTGCAACAGACCACGCACCACATCATCTTACAGAGAAAGACAGAGGCTTTGTTGAAGCACCATTTGGAATATCCGGTCTTGAAACAGCGGTTGCCATTATAATGACAGATCTTGTTAAGAAAAATGTTATTACACCTCTTGAGATGGCAGATAAGATGAGTTATACACCTGCTAAGATTATCGGCATAGACAAGGGAACACTTCTTGTTGGCAAGACTGCTGATATTACTATAATTGATCCGGATGCAGAGTATGTTATAGACAGTAAGACATTTGCTTCAAGAGGCAAGAACACTCCATTTAACGGCAAGAAGGTAAGTGGTGAGATTAAGTATACAATAGCTGGTGGTAAGATTGTATATTCTAATATCAACGGAACAGAAGTTATTATTGATAAAGATGTTCCAAAGTTGTAATATAAGATAGATTAATTGATATGTAAGGAGAATATAGATGATTAACAAATTAGTTGACAAAATCGTTAAGACAAATGCACCCGTAGTTGTAGGCTTAGATCCTATGATGAAGTATATTCCAGAGCATGTTCAAAAGGAAGCTTTTGAGCAGTATGGAGAAACTCTTGAAGGTGCGGCAGAAGCTATCTGGCAGTATAATAAGGCAATCATTGATAATATATATGATATTGTACCAGCAGTTAAGCCACAGATTGCTATGTATGAGCAGTTCGGTATTGAAGGACTTAAGGTGTTTAAGAAGACTGTTGATTATTGTCACGAGAAGGATATGGTTGTAATCGGTGATGTTAAGAGAGGCGATATAGGTTCAACATCTGAGGCTTATGCAGTAGCACATCTTGGAAAGGTTAAAGTTGGTTCTAAGCTTTTAACACCATTTGATGAAGATTTTGCAACAGTTAATCCATATCTTGGTTCTGACGGAATTAATCCATTTATTAAGGTATGCAATGAAGAAGACAAAGGTATATTTATCCTTGTAAAGACTTCTAATCCTTCAAGTGGAGAATTTCAGGATCAGCTTATAGACGGCAAGCCATTATATGAGCATGTAGGTGCTAAGGTTAATGAATGGGGAAGCCAGTGTATGGGCGATACTTATAGTAATGTAGGTGCGGTAGTTGGTGCTACATATCCAGAGATGGGTAAGGTATTAAGAAAGGTTATGCCAAAGGCTTATATCCTTGTTCCAGGTTATGGGGCACAGGGTGGCAAGGCTGAAGACCTTACAGCTTTCTTTAACCCAGACGGACTTGGCGCGATAGTTAATAGTTCAAGAGGAATTATAGCTGCATATGCTAAAGATGAGTATGCTAAGTTTGGAGCTAAGAATTTCGGTGAAGCTTCAAGACAGGCAGCTCTTGATATGATTGCAGATATTAATGGAGCACTTGGAAAGTAAATAATTATTATAATAAGCGGCAGTACCACTCAGCAACAGACTGGTAATGCCGCTTTTATAAAGAATGGAGATAATATTGAGAACTTTAATTAAGAATGGACATATAATAGATCCAGCAAGACATATGTCATATAAGGCAGATATTCTTGTGGAAAATGGAATAATAAGCGGTATAATACAGGTAAAAGCATTTGATGTGCCTGTATCCGACATAGCTGTAGATGAAGTAATTGATGCAGAAGGTCTTGTGGTAGCACCTGGTCTTATAGATACACACGTTCATTTCAGGGATCCAGGTTTTACTTATAAAGAAGATATTAATACAGGAGCTGCGGCAGCTGCGGCAGGAGGTTTTACAACAGTTCTTTGTATGGCTAATACTAATCCTATAGTAGATAATAAAGAAACGTTGCAGTATGTAATAGAAAAGGGAAGAACTACGCCGATAAATGTATATTCAGCTGCGGCAGTATCTAAAGGCTTTAAGGGAGAAGAACTTACTGACTTTACGGAACTTAAGAATGGCGGGGCACTTGTATTTACAGATGATGGTATTCCACTTAAGAGTGAAATGCTTGTAAAGGAAGCTATGCAGAAAGCTAAAGAGCTTGATATGCCGTTAAGTTTTCACGAGGAAAATCCTGCATATATAGAACAACAGGGAATTAATAAAGGCGTTGTATCAGACAAGCTTAATATAGGTGGAGCACCAGCCTGCTCAGAGTATATGATGGTAGCACGGGATTGTATGCTTGCACTTGAAACCAAGGCAACAATATGTATACAGCACATAAGCTCAGCGGTATCAGTAGAGCTTGTAAGGACAGCTAAGAAGCTGGGAGCAGATGTACATGCAGAGTCTACTCCACAGCATTTTTCGCTTACAGAAGACATTGTGCTTGAGAAAGGCACACTTGCAAGAGTTAATCCACCAATAAGAACAGAAGCTGACAGGCTTGCTGTAATTGAAGGCCTTAAGGACGGAACAATAGACATAATTGCAACAGATCACGCACCACATAGCAAGGATGAGAAAGCTAAGGAGTTCAAGGCAGCACCGAGCGGAATGATAGGGCTTGAAACATCACTTGCACTTGGAATTACTAATCTTGTAAAGAAAGGCTATTTAACACTTGAGGAACTGCTCACTAAGATGACAGTTAATCCAGCAAAGCTTTACAAAATGGACAAAGGCTGTATTGAGGCTGGAAAGATAGCTGATTTGGTTATATTTAATCCAGATGAGGAGTGGGAGGTTACAGAGAATTTTGTATCGAAAGCTAGTAATTCACCATTTATCGGACAGAAGCTTTATGGTAAAATAAAATATACTATATGCAATGGAAATGTTGTATACAAGGATTTGAAATAATTAATTAAGAATGGAGAATACATATGTCATACAGAGAAAATGCATTAATAATTAAGACTTCGTGTTTAGCCGAAGGCATATATGAAATGTGGTTAAAGACAGATAAGATGGCAGGAGAGGCTGTACCGGGACAGTTCATATCGGTATATTCTAACGATGGAGCAAGACTTCTTCCAAGACCAATAAGCATATGCAGAATAGATAAAGATAATTTAAGGATTGTATACAGGGTTGCTGGAAAGGGGACAGAGGAGTTCTCTAAGATGAAGGAGGGGGAATATGTTAATATTCAAGGACCTCTTGGCAATGGATATGATATTAAGTCTATTATGGAATATGTAAAGAATGTCACAGGAAATGATTGTGCGGACACAGAGTTAAAGGCAATTCTTTTTGGTGGTGGAATTGGTGTTCCTCCAATGCTTGAGCTTGCTAAGCAGCTTGAATGTAAGAAGCAGGCTGTACTTGGTTACAGAAACTCACAGATGTTTTTAAAAGATGAATTTGAGCAGTTTGCTGATGTATATGTTGCAACAGAGGACGGAAGTGCTGGAACTAAAGGTAATGTATTAGATGCAGTAAGAGAGAATAACTTAACAGCAGATGTAATATTTGCCTGCGGCCCTACACCAATGTTAAGAGCAATAAAGGAATATGCGGTAAGCAATAATATCGCCTGTTTCGTATCCTTAGAGGAAAAAATGGCTTGCGGAATAGGAGCGTGCCTTGCCTGCGTATGTCAGTCAACAGATATTGATGACCATTCAAAGGTTAAGAATAAGAGAGTATGTAAAGAAGGCCCTGTATTCAATGTTAAGGAGGTAGAGTTATAATGGCTAATAGAGTAAATCCAATTAATCCGGCAGACGTTAATATGAAAGTAAATATTGCGGGAGTTGAATTTAATAATCCTGTTACTGTTGCCTCAGGAACATTTGGTTCAGGTATGGAATATTGTGAGTATGTAGACCTTAATAAATTAGGTGCGGTCACAACTAAGGGTGTGGCAAATGTACCTTGGCCGGGCAATCCAACACCTAGAATAGCAGAGACTTACGGTGGAATGATTAATGCAATCGGACTTCAAAATCCGGGGCTTGATACATTTGTAAAGAGAGATATTCCATTTCTTAAGCAGTATGATACTAAGATAATAGTAAATGTGTGTGGAAAGACAGAAGAAGATTACGTTGATGCTGTGGAAAAGTTAGGCGAACAGCCAGTTGATATGCTTGAGATTAACATATCCTGCCCTAATGTAAAAGAGGGTGGTATTGCTTTCGGACAGGTTCCAGCTTCAGCAGAGCGTATTACAAAGGCGGTAAAAAAGGTTGCCAAGCAGCCTGTAATTATGAAGTTAAGCCCTAATGTGACAGATATTACAGAGATGGCTAAAGCTGTTGAGGCAGGTGGTGCTGATGCGGTATCCCTTATTAATACATTAACAGGAATGAAGATTGATATTAATAGGAGAACATTTGCTGTTGCCAATAAGACAGGCGGTCTTTCAGGTCCAGCTATAAAGCCTGTTGCAGTAAGAATGGTATATCAGGTTGCCAATGCTGTAGCACTTCCTATTATTGGAATGGGCGGAATTGCCAATGCAGATGATGCGCTTGAGTTTATTATGGCAGGTGCGACAATGGTATCAGTTGGTACAGCTAATTTTAATGACCCTCTTACAACAATTAAGGTTGTGGACGGAATAAGAGATTATTGTGCTAAAAATGGAGTAGCAGATATTAACGAGCTTATTGGCTGCGTTAAGTAAAATTATAATTTAACAAAGACTTTACATAGATTTCTTGTAGCAGTGGTATTGCATTTTACATACCACTGCTATTCTTTTATCTGTCGATAAGACATAGACCTTTAAAAAGAAAAGTGAGGAAAAAATTTATGAGAAAGATGAATTTTAAGAAAAGCGCAGCTGTAATTCTTAGTACAGTATGTATGGTAACAGCACTTGTTGGCTGTGGAAGCAACAGTGCAGATGCAGACTCTAACCTTAGCGGAAGCATAACAGCAGCAGGTTCATCAGCATTAAAGCCACTTGTTGATGATGCGGCAGACCTTTTTAATGAAAAATATCCAGATGTTAACATAACAATCGATGCAGGTGGTTCTGGTGAAGGACTTAAGCAGGTATCAGAGGGAACAGTTAACATTGGTAACTCTGATGTAGAGGCAGCAGAAAAGCTTGATGCAGCTAAGGCAGCAGAACTTGTAGACCATAAGGTATGTGTAGTAACAATGGCACCTATCGTAAACAAGGATGTAACAGCAGGTGGTGTTAAGAACCTTACAAAGGCACAGCTTACAGATATTTTTACAGGAAAGATTACTAACTGGAAAGAAGTTGGTGGTGCTGATGAAGCAATTGTACTTATCACTCGTCCAGAATCTTCTGGTACAAGAGCAACATTTAAGAAATATGCATTAGACGGTGCAAGCGAAGCTTCTAACAAATCAATGGAGACAGATGATTCAGGTGTACTTTTACAGAATGTTAAGACAACAAAGGGTGCTATCGGATATGTAGCTTTATCTTACCTCGTAAATAACCCAGGCGTTGATACAGTATCAATTGATGGTGTTGAACCAACACTTGAGAATACATATGCTGGCAAATACCCAGTATGGACATACGAGCATATGTACACAAAGGGCAACGCAGATGAAGTATCCCAGAAGTTCCTCGACTACATCACATCAGATGAATACGGCAAGAAAATGGAATCATTAGGCTACGGCGTATCATCAAAGATGACAGTAAAAGAACACTAAAAAATAGTTGTTAAAACCCCCCTTAATTAAAAAGTAAGACAAAATCTTACAAATCACCAGCAACCCAAATTAAAAGATTGAAAGAAAATCAATCAAAAACACAAAGAAATAGGTTATCAAATAAGTAACCAGTTTAGGCGAGCAGATTTCCTGCCCGCCTAAACGCATAGAAATTAATAACATATAAAATGAAAATGTAAAAAAGAAATAACAAAGAGCAAATAACGAAGAATAAATAACAAAGAGTAAAGAAGATACATAAAGCTGATAAATAATTCAACGCGGGTTAATCGCAATCCAGTTGTGTGGAGTGTTATATTGCAAGCTGGGTACTGTTGAAACCGTCGGCACTTAGCGGCTGTCCTTTAGCCGCTTAGTACCGCTACGGTTTCAAGTAGCGTAAGCGTGCCCAGCGGTAATATAACACTCCGCACAACGTCCGTTATTATTAATCCCCCCGCCGTTGAATAATAACAGCCACATTTTATATGTTAAGAATGGAGAAAGTATGAATATTAAAAGAGGTATGTTTACCAAAGAGTACCTATGGCGTACAATCGTCACCCTATGTGGCTTTTTCGTTATAGTGCTTACTCTTGGGATAGGTGGATTTCTTGTATACAAGGGTTCAGGAACATTCTTAAAATTCCATCATTCAATCGTTGAGTTTCTGTTTTCACCTGACTGGGCGCCTATAGACAATATGGAAGGTGGAGGTTCAGTAGGTACACTTATATTTATAGTAGGTTCATTAAGCACTTGTGGTCTTGCACTGCTTATTGCAACACCATTTGCACTTGGTTCGGCTATATTTATGACAGAGATTTCGCCTAAATTTGGTGAGAAATTTTACCGCCCTGTAATCCAGATATTTGCAGGAATTCCTTCAGTGGTATATGGCTGGGTCGGACTTACCGTGCTTGTGCCGTTTATAAGAGATATGTTTCACAGACAGGTAGGACATTCAATATTAGCAGCAGGTATTGTGCTTGCAATAATGATATTCCCTACTATAACAAGTGTGTCAGCAGATGCAATCAGGTCAGTTCCTAAAGATTACAGAATGGGTGCTTATGGAATGGGCTCAACACGCTGGCAGACAATATATAAAATAGTGCTTCCAGCTTCAGCTTCTGGAATATTCTCAGGCATAATACTTGGTCTTGCGAGAGCGTTTGGTGAGGCATTAGCAGTTGCGATGGTAATAGGACAGACAACAGCACTTCCAGACAGCATATTCTCAACAACCAAATCACTTACAACAGAGATAACAGCCCAGATGGGAAATGCGATGGAAGGCGGAGAAACTAAGACAGCGTTGTGGACACTTGCATTGCTTTTGTTCCTTATATCACTTTTGTTCATATTTTTAATACATTTTCTGTCTGCTAAGCAGTCAGAGGAATCTGGAAGTAAAAAGAAGGGCGCAAAGACTAATTAAAACCGTCTGTTAAGGTTAATAAAGGGTGAAAATGAATATTAGTGCGCAGAAGCGTGCACAGAAATGGAGATTATATGAATAGGATAAAACGTGCCAAGGCACAGGATAAAGTAATGACAGTTATATTTTACTGCATAGCCGTATTCTTCTTTGTGCTTCTTGCGGCATTTGCCGGATATGTAATTATTAAGGGCTTTGCTGGTGCAAAACCTTCAATGTTCGGCTTTACAAGGCGTGGTGCTATAGGCAACCAGCTTTTTAATACGATATATCTTGTATTCTTGTCATTGCTTATAACAGTACCGATTGGAATATTTGCAGGAATATATCTTGCAAAATATGCCAAGGGAGGACTTATTACAAAGTTCATAAGAATATGTATAGAGACACTTTCGTCACTTCCATCTATTGTTGTTGGTTTATTTGGCTACCTCATCTTTCTTGTAATTATAGGACTGGATAAAAGCCTTATGGCTGGAGCATTGTCCGTATCAATCATAACACTGCCACTTATAACAACAACAACAGAGGATGCCATAAAAGGACTCCCTAAGGGATATTTTGAAGCGGGTATGGGACTTGGTTCAACACGCTGGCAGGCAATATTCCACGTATTACTGCCAGCCTGCCTTCCAAGAATTATGACAGGTGTAATACTTGCGGCAGGACGAGGCTTTGGTGAAGCGGCAGTTCTTTTGTATACAACAGGTTCAGGAACTAACATAAGATGGGGCAACTGGAATCTTGCATCATCAACCTGTCCACTTAACCCATTTCGTTCAGCAGAGACATTGTCATTGCAGATATGGGATTTACAGGTTAATGGACAAAACCAGGATCTGGCTAACCTTGCATCAGCGGTACTTCTTATACTTGTGCTTGCATTCAGCATAGGAGCTAATGTGTTAAGTAATAAGATAAATAAGAAGAACTCTGGTGAGAAAGCGTAGAAATGAGGATAAATATGAGTAATATAGATATGAATAAGAATTCTGAAAATGGAAGCAGTAATTATACAGGTGATGATAAATTTGTAATCAAAAATCTTAATCTTCATTATGGGGATTTTCACGCATTAAAAAATATTAATATGAATATTCCTAAGAATCAGATTACAGCATTTATTGGACCATCTGGATGTGGTAAATCTACATTTTTAAAGACACTTAACAGAATGAATGACTTAATTGAGGGTGTTAAGATTGATGGTGAAGTATACCTTGACGGAGCCAATATATTTACAGAGATGGACGACATAACATTAAGACACAGGGTTGGAATGGTATTCCAGCAGCCTAATCCATTTCCTAAAAGCATATATGACAATATAGCTTACGGACCAAGGTTATTTGGAGTGCACAAGAAAGCAGAACTTGATATTATAGTAGAAAAAGCTTTAAAGCAGGCTGCTATATGGGACGAGGTGAAGGACAGGCTTAAAAAGTCAGCTCTTGGACTTTCAGGTGGACAGCAGCAGAGATTATGTATTGCAAGAACTCTTGCAGTTGAACCTGAGGTTATTCTTATGGATGAGCCAACATCAGCCCTTGACCCAATATCAACTTCAAGAATTGAAGACCTTGCGATTGAGTTAAAGAATGATTATACAATAATAATGGTAACACACAATATGCAGCAGGCGACAAGAATATCAGATAATACAGCCTTCTTCCTGTTAGGAGAGATGATTGAATACGACAAGACAGAGCAGTTATTCTCTATGCCTAAGAACAAGAAGACAGAAGATTATATTACAGGACGTTTTGGATGATAATTACATATTTTAGTACCTTGTTATTAAAATATTTAAGAAGTATAATAAAGCTAATTAGTTATAATGTGATTAATTAATATAGATATATTAATGCGAGGTATTTATTATATGGAATACGTTAAATTTGATATGCACTGTCATACAGCTGAGGGATCAGTAGATGCCAAGGTTGGTATAGATGATTATATCAAGATACTTAAGAGCAAAGGTTTTAAAGGAATGGTTGTAACAGACCATGACTCATATGGTGGATATGATGCGTATCTTTCATATGGTAAGAAATATGATGATTTCGTGGTATTAAGAGGCATAGAATATGATAGCCTGGAGTTCGGACATTTTATAGTTATTTTTCCACAGGATACACCTAAAGAGGTATATGAGCTTATGAGATATAAGGGGCTTACTTTAGATAAGCTTATATATATTGTACATTGTTGTGATGGAATATTAGGACCTGCACATCCTTATGGAGAACCATTTATGAGCTTTGCATCTACTATGTACTGGAATCAGTCAAAGCAGATTGCACATATGGTTCATTTTGATTTTGTAGAAGGTTATAATGCCTGCGAGAGTGAGAAAAGCAATAAGTATGCAAGAAAGTTCGCCAAGGGGTGTAAGGTAGCACTTACAGGCGGAAGCGATGCCCATAACAGTAATTGTGTCGGTATGGGATATGCACTTATTCCAGATACAATAAAGACAGAGGACGACCTTATAAAATATTATAAAGATGGCAATCATCCTAAGGTTGGTGGAACAAGATATATATACACAACCAAGGATAAGATAGGAAAGCTTAACAAAGTACTTGTATATTCTTTTTATATGTATAACAAGATTGGAGCAATGTTTAAGTATCCTAAGAGAGCGAAAGCGTTCAGAAGTGCGTTAAGGGCATTAAACAGACGTTTTATAATATATAGAAAAAGATAATCTATAATGACCAGGGAATTCATCATATTAACTTAATAGAACCTGTCAGCAATATTGAAATAATTGAGTGTTAGACCGTGTGCCAATAGAAGCACAGGAAAAGAGGTTAATATGAGAAATAGATTTGACAGACAGTTAGTACAACTTAATAATGAATTAATTGAAATGGGTGGTATGATTGAGAAGGCTATATCTGATACAGTAAAGGCACTTGTTAATCAGGATATTGAGCTTGCTTCAAATGTAATAGAATATGACGAGGAGATTGACCATCAGGAACGTGAGATTGAACAGTTATGTCTTAAGTTATTATTACAGCAGCAGCCGGTTGCAAAGGATTTACGACTTATATCAGCAGCATTAAAGATGATTACAGATATGGAAAGAATAGGGGACCATGCAACTGATATTTCAGAGATTACAATAGAACTTTCTAAAGAATCATATATTAAGAAGCTTGACCATATACAGCAGATGGCTAAAGAAACTATGGTAATGCTAGTCCAGAGTGTTGAAGCATTTGTTAACAAGGATATGGATAAGGCGAGGGCGGTTATCGCACACGATGATGTTGTTGATGATTTATTCAACAAGGTAAAGGCTGAGCTTATAGCTATGATTCACGAAGATGTTAATGCAGGTGAGCAGGCATCAGATTTACTGATGGCTGCCAAGTATTTTGAGAGAATAGGGGATCACGCGACTAATATATCAGAATGGGTTATATTCTCTATAACAGGTCAGCACCCAGATGATAAATAATAATCAATAATGGCTGTTTAACATTAATTTTACATTTTACATTGAATTTACATAAGGTTCATATAAGTTTCATATAACTGTTTTACACTCCAAAACGTAAACAAAAAGTAAAGTCTATAAGAAATTTTGGAGGAAAAATGGATATATTTGGTGTATTAGCATTACTTGGAGGATTGGCGATATTCCTCTATGGAATGGATTTATTAGGTGAAGGCTTAACGGGAGCATCAGGAGGAAAGTTAGAGAATATACTTGAAAAGCTTACTTCTAACCCGATAAAGGCTGTTCTTTTAGGAGCTGGTGTTACAGCGGTTATACAGTCATCATCAGCGACGACCGTTATGGTTGTAGGTTTTGTTAATTCAGGTATTATGAAGTTAAGACAGGCAATTGGCATTATAATGGGTGCTAACATAGGTACTACCATAACTTCATGGATATTAAGCCTTACTGGTATTGAGAGTGATAATTTCTTTATAAGAATGTTGAAACCAACATCATTTTCACCAATCCTTGCAGTTATTGGTGTTGTGATGCTTGTATTCCTAAAGAAAGACAAATTTAAAAATCCAGCTAAGATATTTATTGGATTTGCACTTCTTATGTATGGTATGGAAGCTATGAGTTCATCTGTAGAGCCGCTTGCCGAAGTTCCACAGTTTCAGGCTTTATTAACAACATTTAAAAACCCAATACTTGGTATGATTGCAGGACTTGTATTTACAGCAATAATACAGAGTTCATCAGCTTCAGTTGGTATATTACAGGCATTATGTTCTACAGGAATATTAAGCTATGCAACTGTTCTTCCTATAATAATGGGACAGAATATCGGTACTTGTGCAACAGCTATGTTATCAAGTATTGGTGCAAGCAAGAATGGTAAAAGAGCAGCTATAGTTCATTTGTACTTTAATGTTATAGGTACAGTTGTATTTATGATGGTGTTCTATACAGTTAATATGTTTGTACATTTTTCATTTCTGAATGATACAGCTAATGAGATGGGAATTGCGGTAATACATACAACCTTTAATATTATTACAACTGCACTTCTTCTTCCGTTAAGAAATGTGCTTGAGAAGCTCGCATATATGACTATAAGGGTTGATGATGAGGAAAAGGCTCTTATGGAAAGACAGAGTGTTAATGAATTTGCACTTTTAGATGACAGATTTCTTGAGTCACCAAGCCTTGCAGTTGAACATTGTAAGACAGTTATAGGCAATATGGCTGATATATCAAGGGAGTCATTATTTACAGCACTTGGACTTATCGGTAATTATGATGAGAATAAGGCATTGTATGTTGGTGAGCTTGAGAGCAGGGTTGATAAATATGAAGATGAGCTTGGTACATATATTATGAAGATAAGTACCAAGATACTTAATAAAGATGACTCAGAGACACTTAATATGATGCTTCACAGCATAGGCGATTTTGAAAGAATTTCAGACCACGCCTGTAATCTGTGCGACTCTGCAAGAGAATTGCATAATAAGCAGATGGAATTCTCGCCTAAAGCTAAGACGGAGTTAGATATATTATGTTCGGCAGTAAGAGAGGTTGTAGATATATCTTTTGATTCCTTTAAGACTAATAATATTAAAGAAGCAGATAAAGTTGAACCATTAGAAGAACTTATCGATACATTAACAGTTGAGCTTAAGGCAAGACATATAAGAAGATTAAGAGAAGGAAAATGTACTATTGAACTGGGATTTGCACATTCAGATATTCTTAATAATCTTGAGAGAGTGTCAGACCATTGTTCTAATATAGCAGTAGATGTTATCCAGTCAGATAAGGAAAATTTTGATACACACGAATATCTTGATGCAATGAAGAACAGGGATAACCAGCAGTTTGCAAGAGAGTATAAAGAATACAAGGAAAAATACAGACTTCCAGAAACTAGAAAATTTGTGTAAAGCGTAGATATCAGCGGATACATTTTGTGTAATCTTTTAAAGATAAAATGTATTAATATGCTGAAATCTGTCGCAGAAATCGAGGATATTATGGCATATGTATATGTTGTTGAAGATGATAAAAATATAAGCGAGATTGAAAGCTTTGCTTTAAAGAATGCAGGACATACAGTTGCTGAGTGTGCAAGCGGCAAAGAATTCCATAAGCTTATGAGAGACAGAATACCAGATATGATACTTCTTGATGTTATGCTTCCAGATGAAGATGGATTAGAGATATTAAGAAAGATAAGACAGACTCCAGAAACAAGAAGAGTTCCTGTTATAATGGTTACAGCTAAGACAACAGAGCTTGATAAAGTTAAAGGACTTGACCTTGGAGCTGATGATTATATAACCAAACCATTTGGAATTATGGAATTAATATCAAGAGTTAAAGCACTTCTTAGAAGGACAGGGAGTTCTGATGAAGAGAAGCTTATAGGAATTGGAAGTCTTTTTATTGATGATGAAAAACGAGTTGCATATGTCGATGATAAACCTGTTGAGCTTACTTATAAAGAGTATGAATTATTAAAATATCTTGCACTTAACCGTGGAATTGTCTTGACAAGAGATAATATAATGGACAGAATATGGAGTACAGATTACGAGGGTGAGTCAAGAACTCTTGATGTTCATATAAAGACATTAAGACATAAGCTTGGTGCGGCTGGTAATTATATAAAGACTGTCCGTAATGTAGGATATTTTATGGATGATGAGGCCAGATAATGAAAAAAAGAATTAATCTTTTGTATATGATAATGGCACTTGTTACTATTGTGGCATCTGTATCTATAGCGTGTACTGTGTTCTACAATGTACTAAAGCATGAAGTGCTTGAAGATATGCACAATTACATAGATGTGTTTATTGGTGCAGATGCATGGGGAATGGTAACGGACCCTGATAATATAGTTGAACAGAAGGTAATTGATAATTACGATGGAAATCTTAGAATAACATTTATTAATTCACAGGGTTATGCGGTAGTCGATACACTTGTTGATATTGATAAAATGGAAAATCATAACGAACGTCCTGAGGTTGTTGCGGCTAGACGGAATGGTTATGGATGTGACATAAGAAGGTCCGTAACACTTAATAATAATTCTTATTATTATGCAGTTGCACTTGATAATGGATATGTGCTAAGAGTTTCAAGGGAAGTAAGCAGTATGACGAGTATTATGACAAGTATGTTCCCTGTTATAATTGTGTTATGTGTAATTCTCTTTATAATCTGTATGATAAGTTCACATTTTCTGACAAAAAGCATTGTTGAGCCGATTGAGTATCTTGCCAATAATATGGATGCTTCGGAGTCGGTTAAAGTATATAAGGAACTTGTTCCATTTGTTACAACTATTAAAAGGCAGCATGAGGATATTATGCGCAATGCCAATATGAGGCAGGAATTCACGGCAAATGTTTCGCACGAATTAAAGACACCGCTGACATCAATATCAGGTTATTCTGAGCTTATTGAAAGTGGTATGGCGGCAGGTGATGATGCCAAGAGATTTGCAGGTGAAATACATAAAAGCTCACAAAGACTTCTCTCACTTATCAATGATATTATAAGAATATCAGAGCTTGATGCCATATCGACAGAAGAAATATTCGAGACAGTTAATCTGTATGAAACAGCCAGGTCAACGGTGCAGATGCTTGAGATAAGTGCACAGAAGCACAGTATTATTATTGATGTTACAGGAAGTGATGTTAAAATTACTGCTGATAAGCAGATGCTTGAGGAGCTTATATATAACCTGTGTGATAATGCGATACGTTACAATAATCCGGGTGGAAAAGTTAAGGTATCTGTGTATACAAGACAGAATAATGGTGTGACAGAAAATGTTCTTGAAGTAGCGGATAATGGTATAGGAATACCTAAGGAACATCAGGACAGGATATTTGAAAGATTTTACAGAGTTGATAAGAGCAGGTCAAAATCTACTGGCGGTACAGGACTTGGGCTTGCGATTGTAAAGCATATAGTAGCCAAACACCATAATGCACATATAGAGCTTGAAAGTGAATTAGGAAAGGGAACTACTATAAGAGTTGTATTTGCTGATAATATGACAGTATAGGCAGTATACTGATTTGATATTAGTAGGTATCAAAGTCGTGGCTTTTGACCCCGGCATCATTATATAATTAAATATACAAATATTGTAGTTAAAGTATGTAAATATTGCAGTTAAATATGTAAATAAAGGTTGACGTTCGCTTATTAATTGATTATCTTATACGAGGTAAGTTAGTTAAGAAATGGAGCGTCAATTTTTTATGAGTAAATTATTAGCAGATAAAAAGAAATTATTTGATATTGATAAGGATAATCTGCTGTTTCACAATAAAGCACTGTTTGCACTTCTTATACCAATAGTTGTCGAACAGCTGCTTAACTCATTTATGGGTATGGTGGATACTATGATGGTAAGTAACCTTGGAAGCCAGGCAATATCGGGTGTATCGCTTGTTGACTCGGTTAATAACCTTATCGTACAGTTATTTTCTGCTATGGCTACAGGTGCGGCAATTATATGTTCACATTATATAGGAATGAAAAATCGTGAGGGTGCTAACAAGGCGGCAAGACAGGTTGTGCTTACAGTTGCCACAATAGCGGTTGTCATAACTATAGCAGGACTTATATTAAGAAGACCTCTTTTAAGTTTTATATTTGGTAAAGTAGAACCTGAGGTTATGAGCAATGCAGTAACATATTTTCTGTATACAGCTTTAAGTTATCCATTTCTTGCGCTGTTTAGTGCAGGCTCAGCGATATTCAGGTCGTGTGGTAATTCAAGATATCCTATGATGGTATCAGTAATCTCTAACGTAATAAATGTATGTGGAAATGCACTTCTTATGTTTGTATTTAATATGGGAGTTGCAGGTGCAGCTATATCAACACTTGTATCAAGAGTGTTCTGTATGGTTGTTATATTTATAGCATTATCCAAGCCAAAGATAGATATTGTTGTATCAGAATATCATAAGATAAGACCGGATTATAAGCTTATAGGTTCGATACTTGCGATAGGTGTTCCATCAGGAATTGAGAACAGTATGTTCCAGTTCGGTAAGCTTGCAATCCAGTCAACAGTATCAACTATGGGAACAGCGGCTATTGCGGCACAGGCTATGACTAATATATTAGAAAATGTTAATGGTGTCTTTGGAATAGGTGTTGGTATGTGCCTTATGACTGTTGTAGGACAGTGTCTTGGAGCAGGAAGAAAGGAAGAAGCCAAGTATTACATAGTCAAATTGTGTGGAATAGCAGAGATAGGAATTATTGTATCTTGTATTATTGTGTATGCACTTGTACGTCCTATAACGGTTCTTGGTGGAATGGAGACAGACAGTGCAAGAATGTGTATAGAGATGGTTGGTGCGATAACAATATATAAGCCAATTGCGTGGGTATTCTCATTCGTTCCAGCATACGGAATGAGAGCGGCAGGAGATGTAAAGTTCTCAATGATAACATCAATGACAACTATGTGGTGTTGCAGGGTTGCATTGTGTATTGGTCTTGTTAAGGTATTCAATATGGGACCAATGGCTGTATGGTATGGTATGTTCGCAGACTGGACAGTAAGAGGAATAGTCTTTGTAAGCAGATACTTTAGCGGTAAGTGGATTAAGAAGGTTATATAGTATATAGCATATGGAATGGGCATTTAATACAATGATTAAATTGTTAACAGATTAAATGCTAAATTAATAAAGGTAAACGGTTAAAAAATGGAAATTTTATTACATTAACGGTTGAAATTATATATAATATCGGTTGACAAATGGAAACTTGCCTCCTATACTTTAATTAAAGTAACTTATAGACATTAGACCTATTATACGGAGGTGCTGCATATGACTATTCAGGAGATGAGGGATAAGAAGAAAGAAAAAGGCTACACATATGCGCAGATGGCAGAGTTATCGGGAGTGCCCTTAGGGACAATACAGAAGATATTTTCTGGAGAAACAGAAAGTCCACGTTATGATACGCTTCTGGCACTTGAACAGATTTTTACAGAGCAATCTGTAGTGTGTGAGGCTGCTGCTTCTTATAAGACTGACAGGAATGGAAGTTACACGCTTGATGATTATTATGCACTGCCAGAGGATCAGAGAGTTGAGTTAATTGATGGATATTTCTATACAATGCTGTCGCCTACATTTGGACATCAGTCAATTGGTGGGGAGATATATCGTCAGATTGCTAATTATATTATGGAGCATAACGGAAGCTGCCGTCCATTTATTGCACCGGTAGATGTACAGCTTGACTGCGATAATAAGACAATGGTTGAGCCAGATGTTGGCATAATATGTGATCCTTCCAAGATTAAGAGATTTGGAATATATGGAGCACCGGATTTTGTTCTTGAAGTAATATCTCCATCTACTAAGAAAAGGGACTATGCCCTTAAGCTGTCAAAGTATATGGAAGCTGGTGTCCGCGAATACTGGATAGTGGATTTCGTGCAGGCGAAGATACTTGTGTATTATTTTGAAGGTGATAATTACCCTGTTATATATGGATTTGACAAGCCGGTTCCAGTGAATATCTATGGCGGAGACCTTACTATAGACTTTTCTAATATTGCTAAGTGGCTTGAGGAAGGGATGGAATAACAAAAGTGCCGATAAAAAAGTGCCGATAGAATTCGAGAGAAATAAAAATATAAGCTGTAAGTGCAAAGTATCTTAGCATTTACAGCTTATTGTTATGTATACATTTAATTAATGAACATTAAATGCCTTAATTCCAGGATATACGGCTGAGTCACCGAGTTCTTCTTCAATTCTAAGTAACTGGTTATACTTAGCAACACGTTCTGAACGAGAAGGTGCACCAGTCTTTATCTGGCAGGTATTAAGAGCTACTGCAAGGTCAGCGATTGTTGTATCGGCTGTTTCACCTGAACGGTGTGAGCTGATAGCTGTGTAGCCAGCCTTATGAGCCATCTTAATAGCTTCAAGTGTTTCAGATACAGAACCAATCTGATTAAGCTTTATAAGAATAGCATTACCAGCACCAAGGCTTATACCCTTAGAAAGTCTTTCAGTATTAGTTACGAAAAGGTCATCACCGACGAGCTGAACCTTGTCGCCAAGTCTTGCTGTAAGCTTCTGCCAGCCTTCCCAGTCCTCTTCATCAAGACCATCTTCGATAGAGATGATAGGATATTTTTCGCAGAGAGCTGCCCAGTGTTCAATAAGCTGTTCAGCAGTATATTCTGTACCAGCCTTAGGAAGCTTGTAGTAACCTTTTCCTTTTTCAGATTTCCATTCAGAAGAAGCTGCATCCATAGCAATTCTGAAATCTTTGCATGGTTCATATCCAGCCTTCTTAACGGCTTCAAGAATAGTTTCGATAGCTTCTTCATCAGACTTTAATGCAGGAGCAAAACCCCCTTCATCACCAACAGAAGTTGCAAGTCCACGTTCCTTTAATATAGAAGCAAGTGCGTGGAATACTTCTGAGCACCATCTTAAACATTCTTTAAATGAAGGTGCGCCAACAGGCATAATCATAAATTCCTGAACATCAAGTCCAGATGATAAAGCGTGACAGCCACCATTAATAATATTCATCATAGGAACTGGGAGTCTGTTGCCTGAAATTCCACCTAAGAATTTATAAAGAGGAATATCAAGAGCAATGCTTGCAGCTCTACAGCAGGCAATTGATACAGCAAGTATTGCGTTAGCACCAAGCTTAGATTTATCCTTAGTTCCATCAGCCTTAATCATAGCGGCATCAACAGCATATATATCAGACGCATCAAGACCTACAAGTGTATCATTGATAATTGTATTAATATTATCAACAGCCTTTGTAACTCCTTTGCCTAAATATCTTGACTTATCACCATCCCTTAACTCAAGAGCCTCAAATTCACCAGTTGAAGCACCAGATGGAGCAGTACCACGACCAACAGTTCCATCAATAAGATAAACTTCTGCTTCTACAGTTGGGTTACCTCTTGAATCAAGAATTTCTCGTCCTATTACTTTTTCGATTTCTAAATATGACATAATTCCTCCATTCTAATTCAGCTTATGTTCAATATAAGGCTGAATTACATTAGTTAAGTGGACTTCTTTCAGGCATCAGCAGTACCTGAAAATGTGCTGACAACCATATCTTAATGTAACAGATTAAGATTGTTGTAAACACATAATGAAAGGAGTCCACATGATTTATACACAAGAGTTAGGATAATCTAACGTGGATTAGATGTCAATAACTCAAAGCGATAATATTTATCATATGGGTGTTTAGATACAGAATTTATTCTGAATAGCACTGATTAAATACCAAATAACACATCTCAATTGAAAGTGTATAGTCATTGTGATACATTTTATTTATGAATAAAGAAATGAGGATTAGTATGAAAACAGTAGAGATAGCAGTATGTGATGATGAACAAGTGCATATAGACAGAATTGTTAAATATATAGAGGTATATTCGGAAGAATCTGAAATAAATATTAATATAACATCATATAATTCAGGAATGGCATTGTTGAAGGATATAGAAAATGATGATTTAAAGTATGATATTATATTTCTTGATGTTGAAATGCCAGAAATTAATGGAGTAGATATAGCAAGGCAGATACGTAAAATTACACAAGATGTAATAATATGTTTTGTGACGAGTTTTGATAAATACGCAATACAAGCTTATGGTGTTGAAGCATTAGCATATGTTGTAAAACCAGTTGCATATGCTGAATTGAAAAGAGTGCTGTCAAGAGCTGTTGTATTGGTGCAATATACATTTGATTATAGGGAAGCAGAGGAACGATACATAGAGGTTCCTGTTTCGAGAAATACCCGAATAGTAGACGTAAGGACTATACAGTATATTGAAAAACGAAGAAATCAATGCGTTTTACATTGTACAGATGCAGAGATAACGTGTTATGAAACATTAAAGAAGATTTGTAGTAAGTTAGATCAAAATATATTTATATATGTGCATCAAGGGTATATAGTCAATTTTGACGCAATAAAAGAAGTTAAAGAAAATGTGGTATGTCTTGGGGATGGCGTTGAAGTGCCACTAAGCAGAAGTCATTATAAAGAAGTGAAGAATAGGCATATGAGTAAAATAAGAAAGCTGCTTGAAGAAAGAAAAATGTAGAGATAACACTATTGTTAATTACAGATAATAATTAAATACTATTATCTGTAATTAGGAATAAGTATATCAACAATGAAGGTAGTATCATTGTAGTTAATATCAATTGTGCCACCGTATTTATTAACATTATTCGTAACACTAATAAGACCTAATCCGTGTAAAGGGTTAGCCTTAGAGCCAGAAGAAGGTTTGCTGGAGACAAAGCGACCTTCTCTTTTTTTGATTTTTTCGTGGTGATTATTTTCACAATGTATCGCCAGATATGTATCTGCCTGTTTAATAGCAAGATTAATATATCCGTTATCGAGTTTGGAAGCGGCAGTTATAGCATTATCTAATATGTTTCCAAGCACTGTTATGAGAGTAAAGTCATTTATATAGATGTTGTTAAAATCTAGCTGGGTATCAAAGGCTATTTTATTATCATCACATATGAGCTTTTTAGAGTTAAGAAGTGCTGATATGGTAGATGAAGTGGAAGATATAGCCTGAGTCTGGTTAAGTTCATCAGTTATCTTATGTATGTAATCGTGAATTTGTTTATTTTTACCATCAACAGACAAACTGTCAATAATAAGAAGGTGATTTTTCATATCGTGTCTTAATGTGTGGAGCTGTTGTAATTTATCGTCAATCTGAGAATTATATTCAGATTCCATAGCAGCTTTTTCAATTTGAATTTTATTCATAGCATTTTCTTCAAGAGTAATTGCAATTCTACTATAAGTAGTAAGACAAAATATGATTATTAGCGCGATTAATATAAAAAACATAGGAATAAGCATCTGTGAATTAAGTATTGTTGGTTCAGTGAGAATAGGTGCTATTGATAAAGTGATGATAGTTGCAATTGATATAAAATCATATAGAAATATGTAGGGTTTTGCTGTACTTAATGATTTGATTTTTTTAGTATTAAAATATATACAGGCTATGATATAAGAAATGATAATACCAGAAGTCGAATTATAATGTGTGTAAAGTTGATTTGAAGCAATTTGCAATAAATCTCTAAAAAATAATGCATGCAGTAATATAATTATAAATGTGGAAATATAATCATACATAAAATATTTAATGGCAGTAATGAGGCGTTTGATAAGTGCTCCGTTGCAGCTTACTAAAATATAGGCAAGTATAATAATATTTAATATATATACGAACCAGTTAGGAAAAGTTATTATTGCATAGAATATTCTAAATGTTAAAAATACAGGTCTGAAAATATGTTTATAATGAAAATTATAGCCATTATTTTTAATGAATAAATCTATAATTAAAAAATCAAAGATATTCTCAATAATATCAAAGAAAATGTCGTAGTAGTTCATAAATACACCCAATTTACTCATAAAAACATTATACAAAATGTAAAAAATATGTCAAATTATACCAAATAGCACCGTTTAAATACCAAATAGCACATGTCTATTGCATTGGAAATATAGAAGTGATATGTTTGCTGAGAAAGGAGATGATAAAAATGAACTATATCAGTTTTTTGTGCCAGTATCAGAAATTGAACAAATGAATATTAGTGGTGGAAGTTCAAAAGGAAAAGAAACCTATTGGAAAAATGTGTATGATGTATTGTTGAATTTATTTGGAATGAAATAAATTCATATATACACAAAGTGCAAAAAAATGAGGAAATATGTGTGAAGAAACAAAGTAAAGTACAAATTCTTATTATAACTATAATGATATTATTGTGCATATTATCAGTAACTTATACATTGATAATATATCATAAAGTTATTATTAGAGATGTGATTTTATTAATCATTTTTTTATTATTAATTATATTCTTATGCAGGAAGAATAATTAATAGAAATATTAATAGTAAGTATCAAATGTAATTTTATTATAAGGAGAAGAATATGTATAAAGGTTTAAATGAAATGAATATGGAAGAATTAATATGTACCGATGGTGGTGGAGTTGGATGGTTAGCTGTAGCAGGTGCTGTAGTGACAATAGGTACCTTGCTTTCGTGGGGATATGAAGTATATGAAGGCTGGAAAGATTATACTAGATAGTAAAAAATAAAAGGGATTAAGATTATGAAGTTTGAAGAATTAAATGAAAATGAACTTTTTAGGATAAAAGGTGGGGAAGATAATTCGTTGTTTTATCAAATTGGCTGGTGGTTAGCTGAACGATTTAAGTATAGGGATAATATTGGTTCTTCTGGTGGTCACTTTTAGTTGATAGAGTGAATATATTTACAAATTTAATATTAGTTTAAAGAGGTTGTTGTATTAAAAACTTTATATATTGTGTTTGCAGGACCATTTGTTGAAGAAATAATATTTAGAAAGAACATATACACATTTATACAAAATATTGCAGGTGTTAAATGTGCGGTGGTATTCTCGGCATTAATATTTGCTCTTTACCACTGTGATATAGCGATTTTTCTGAATATGGAATTCAGTCAGATATTAGCAGTAATACCGCTATTTTTTATGGGACTTGGACTGGCGTATATACAGGCAAAGACACAAGATATATTATGTCCTGTGTTAGTGCATATGATAATAAATATTATTTCGCTGAGCTGAGAATTCATCGAATTAATAGAAATAGATTAGACAGATAAGAAACAGATATAAACTAATATAAAGTTTATATCAGATAAAGGGGAGAAATTTTAATGAAATGTACTAATTGTGGAAGTCAGAAAATGGTTAAAATGGCGCTTATAGCTAACCAGATTTGGAAGGTAAAGGTTGCTGACGAGATTAAGAAAAATAAATATGATAAAAAATCAGAAAAAGGCATAGATGCATATTTATGTGAAGAATGTGGACATATAGACTTATGGTTACAGTCCTATGCACAAAAGGAATAGTTTTTTGAAAATTTAAGCTTGTTGAGAGAGTTCAAATAATTAAAAAATACATAAAAATACTGAAAGGTGATAGAAAACAGAAAGATTAGAGAGGAGACAATATGAACAAGAAATATTTACTGAATTTTACATTTATTATCACAATAATAATGCTTATCTACGCAGTGTTGTGCGTTATAGATGGAGTGTCACTATTAAATCCACTTTTGACTTATATTGTGGCATTTATAGTATATGTATTGCCAGTGGCTTATATTTCAAGCAGACAGGCGGAATTAATTGGTATGACTTTTAAGAATGAAAGTGGCAAAGAAGAAAGTATTGAACATATAATATGTGACAAGACCAGAAGAAAATCAGAAACTGAAAATAATGGTGAAAAGATTTATCTTAAAACTAACAGGTATTACAGGTGGCTCACTAACAGAGTGATAGTGAAGGCAGAGGCTGAAAAAATATATTTGACAATTCCTAGGGAATACGGGAAGTACTTTAAGGAAATAGAGGCTGATAAACTGGAATTAAAAAGTAAAAAGTTCAGCAATATAAATACTATGCTTGTAGTCAGTGTATTAGCAGGTGCTGTATTAGGTGGAATAGCTGGTATTGCAGGTGCCGCTTTCTATGGAACATTTAATGGATATATTGTGGGAATGAATTTATATCGTGCATATGCAGCATTTGCACTGGTGGGTGCGGCAATAGGACTATACACTCCGGTATAATTGAAATATTCCGAATTCTGTCAAAAAAATCCTATTTATGCAATTTTTTTTCGATAATGCTGCCGAATGAGCAGCATTATTGAGAAGCAACCTGTGTTATACCAGGACATATTGAGTATTATACCTGTACCGGATGTGACAAGCTGTTAGATGAAGAAGGAAAAGAGATAACAGAAGATATAGAAATACCAGCACTAGGACACGATTTCACAGGTGAATGGACAGTAACTAAGCCTGCAGCCTGTACAGAGAGTGGGGTTAAGGCAAGAAAGTGCAGCCGCTGCAGGGAAACTGAGAAAGAGACAATTCCTGCTACTGGTCACACAGAAGCAGAGGACGCCGCAGTAGCAGCAACCTGTACTACTGCTGGAAAGACAGCAGGAATCCATTGCCTGGTATGTAATACAATAATTAAGGCACAGGAGGAGATTCCAGCCACCGGTCATAGTTTTGGTAAGTGGGAGAAGGTTAAAGCACCAACATGTATGGGTAGAGGAAGCGTAAAGCGTGTATGTGATATCTGCAGATATATAGAGATAAAGGATATAGCTGCAAACGGACACGTATGGAATACTGATTACACAGTAGACAAACAGCCAACCTGCACAGAAACAGGAAGCAAGTCAATCCATTGCAGGAACTGTGAAGAAGTAAAGGATAGCAAGGTTATTGAGGCGTCAGGACATACTTTGGGAGACTGGATTATAGACAAGCCTGCAACTGTAGAAACAGCAGGAAGCAGACATAAGGAATGTGAAACTTGTGGCGCGATTCTTGAAAAAGAAGAAATCAAGAAATTAGAGTTACCAGCATATAAGATTATAGATGGTGCTGAAAGCACATGGACACAGAATACCAATACAGATGGCAGCCTTGTAATCAGAGGAGACGGGGCAATTGCCAAGTTCAAAGAGGTAAGAGTTGATGGTGTAGTTATAGACGTAAAGAACTATACAGTAACAGAAGGTTCAACAATAATTACCTTGAAGACTGAGTATCTTAAAACCTTGCGAGCTGGAAAGCATACATTTGAAATTGCATGGACCGATGGCTCAGCAGCTACTTATTTCACCGTTGCTGGAAGCACAACCGAAGAAGATAATAAGCTGGAAGATAATAAAGTGGAAGATAATACTATCGATGATAAAAAGGCTGAAGATAACAATGTCGAAAACAGTCGGAGTGATGTAGATAGTAATGCATCCTTAAAGACAGGAGATACAACAGACATAAGACTTTGGTTGATACTGCTTATGTCAGCTTTAACAATAATGACAGGATTAACAGTAAAAAGTAAAAGAAACGATTGTGAATAAATCGAAATAGAACTTTATTATTCTCTGAAGCTAAGATGAATGTAATCCATGCATTTGTAATTATGCAAATGTATGGATTTTTTAGTTTGAAATGATTATAAATATTATAACACAAAACAAACAAATGGTCTGTAATATTTTACAGATTTAAAATAATTTTCACTAAGCAACGCAGAGCCTGTTGATAATGCAAATACACATTGAAACCAATAAAGTTTTATGTTAGAATATACCCAATATAACAATAACAGTGCGAAGCCGCATATACAGGAGGTTTTAGATACAATGGAAGCATACAAGCAGGAATTTATAGATTTTATGGTTGAGAGTGATGTGTTAAAGTTTGGAGATTTCACATTAAAGAGTGGAAGAAAGTCACCATTTTTTATGAATGCAGGTGCATATGTAACAGGTACACAGCTTATGCGTCTTGGTGAGTATTATGCTAAGGCAATTCACGAGACATATGGTGATGATTTTGATGTGCTTTTTGGACCAGCATATAAGGGAATTCCAATCAGCGTAGTTACAGCCGTTGCTTATGCTAAGCTTTATGGTAAGGAAGTGCGTTATTGTTCAGACCGTAAGGAAGAAAAGGACCACGGTGCAGATAAGGGAAGTTTCCTTGGAAGCAAGTTAAAAGACGGCGACAGAGTTATTATGATAGAAGATGTTACAACATCAGGTAAGTCAATGGAAGAGACAGTTCCTAAGGTAAGAGGAGCAGCTGATGTTACAATTATCGGTCTTATGGTATCACTTAACCGTATGGAAGTAGGTCTTGGCGGCAAGGTGAGCGCGTTAGATGAGATTAAGGAAAGATATGGCTTTGAGACAAGTGCAATTGTTTCAATGGCAGACGTTGTAGAACATCTTTATAATAAAGAATGTGAAGGCAGAGTTGTCATTGACGATAAGTTAAAGGCAGCCATAGATACTTATTATGAACAGTATGGGGTGCGTAATTAATTAGTCAGTTTGGTTTATTAAGCCAGCAGGAATGGAGGATTGTTGTGGAAGAAAAATTATATAAAAAAATGAAGTCAGTTGGCGTATCAAATCTTGTGTTTGGAATTGTAACAATCGCTTTTGGTATTGGCGCTGGTGTTATGATGATAGTTAACGGAGCAAGACTTCTTGCACATAAATCAGATATATTATTTTAAATGTATATACTGCCTGATATATTATTGCAATGCTTTAACAGAGTGTTGCAATGGTATGTCAGGCATATTATATTGTGTGGAGAGAGATTATGAATAAGCAGAAGTTTCATAATGTTATGAAATGGATAATTTTTGTTATATATATGTGTCTGCTTATATACGTTGTATTCTTTGCTGAGTCAATGGGAAGGACATCGCAGACAAGACATATATACAATCTGGAACCTTTTAAAGAAATAAAAAGGTTCTGGAAATATATATTAGATAATGATTCACTTGGAAGAATAGCAAGACTTAATATTATAGGAAATGTTGTTGCGTTTATTCCTTTTGGAATATTTCTTCCAGTGCTATCTCACAGAAGAATTAAATTAATAGCAACAACTTTATATTCATTTAGTCTTTCTTTGGCAATAGAGCTTACACAGCTTATAACTATGGTTGGAAGCTGCGATGTAGATGATTTGATATTAAATTGTCTGGGAGGACTGACAGGATACATCATATATGCAGTCTGGTACAAAATTATTAGAAGAGAGGATTAAGCGTGAAATTATTTAATAAATACAAGTTTTCGGATAAAAGGCAGTCGCTTGGTGGAATAATATCTACCATAATGGGTCTGCTTGCATTGGCTTCCTTAATATATGGCGTGTATTTATCCTACAAAGCTGAAGGATATGCAGGTTTAAAGGTAGGAAGTCTTGGACTGTTAAGTCTGTTATTTTCAATAATAGGTTCAGTAATCGGGCTTCTTAGCTTTAAGGAAGATGATAAATTCTATACTTTATCAAAGGTGGGCTCACTGTTATGTGGAATACTCGCAGTATTTATGGCAGCGGTATTCCTTATGGGTATAGTGTAATTGCTAATATATTTTTGTGTAACAATAAAGAATAATATAATAGTTGTGCAGTATTAGAGATTAGTACATTTGTTGTGTGACAATGTAAAATAATATGATTGTTATATATATAGTAATGGATATTAATATATATATTTATTATAGAAATGGAGATTAATATGTTTGATGATAATATAGAAGAAAGATATTCGCTTGCAATAGAAAGAATATCAGAGATTAATAAAGATGATGAGCTGTCAGATTATGGCGCTGGCAGTTATGCTGATTATTTTAAAAATGTATCGGCGTTTATACTGCTTATGGATAAGCTCAAGAATGATATAGCTGGCAAAGCATTTGATAACGCTTCATTAGAGGAGCTTGGCGAATATAACAGGGCTTTATATAAAGATGTGACAGGAGAAGCCTATAATACAAGTTATGCTAATCCAAGAGTTAGTGTTAGGTGCTTTGGAGAGCAGTGCGGAAGATTATTCTCAATGGTATATATGGAAATCAGGGGTCTGATTGTATATATGTATGAGCGAAGATTAGCAGATGCAACAGCACTTATTGAGCTGTTTATTGAGCTTTACTGCATAGTTAAGGACTGTGCGGCTGATAATACAGAGGCTGATTATAAGCATCTTAAGGAAGCAGTCTACTGGTATGTAAGTGATTACAGTGATGACCATATTGAATACAGGATAAGGGAACTTATAGACCCATCACTGGATTTTGCTGTAAGAATTATTATGGACAGCGATTTGAATGATTTAAGATATCTGTACAGATATGGGGAATATATTACTGATAATGAAATTAAAATGGCACAGCATTTGAACTCATTATCTGAACAGCAGATAAAAGATATGGCGGCAACATTTACAGAAGGATACCGAAAGGGATTTATTCTTGGCAATAAGCCGTTAGAGAAGAAGCAGACTGTCAATATCAGATACTGCGTAGGCTTTGAAAGACTTGTAAGAGAAGAGATAAAGCAGTTTGAGGCAATGGGGCTTAAGCCTACTATATACAGGGCGGCAGTTAATTCAATTAACAAGCGTATGCATATTAAGATAGGCTATTATGGTGCAAGTCCTAATAAACAGATGGAATTTGACCATAGATTTGATAATGCACTCTATCTTGACGGAGATTTTGTTGAAAGAAAGCTTGGTGCATTAAAAAATGCGTATGAGAAGCATAAAGAGCTTGCCGATGTACACGGCGGACCTGCTGTTATGGAAGTATTTGGTGAGAAGCCATTTGAGCCAGATGATGCTAAAGAATGTTATCATCTTGATGATAAACAGCAGAAGCTTATAGTCAAATATAATAATGAATCAGGAGCTATAGTTAATTCATATATTAAAGGCGAGGAGAGAAGCTTTACTATAATAGCTTATCCATCACCAGAGGCAGGCGATAAGTTCACTGAGATTTTTGATGAGATTGTCAAGATAAATACTCTTGATTATGACAAGTACAAGGTTGTCCAGCAGAGAATTATAGATGTGCTTGATACAGCAGAGTATGTCAGGGTCAAAGGCTGTAACGGCAATGAAACGGATATGAAAGTATCTATAATGAAGGTTAATGATGGCAGTAAGCAGACAGTATTTGAGAACTGCCTTGCAGATGTTAATATACCGCTTGGTGAAGTATTTACATCGCCAGTCCTTAAGGGAACAGAGGGCGTGCTTAATGTAAGCAAGGTATATCTTAACGACATTAATTTCAAGAACCTTAAGGTGCATTTTAAAGATGGTTTTGTCACGGATTATATGTGTGATAATTATGAGGATGAGAAGCGTTGCAAGGATTTATTTAAAGAAAATGTCCTGTTTAACCACAATACACTTCCAATCGGTGAATTTGCAATAGGAACTAATACTACAGCATATGTGTCAGCGAACAGATATGATATTGTGTATCTACTTCCAATTCTTATTGTTGAGAAAATGGGACCACATTTTGCACTTGGTGATACGTGCTATTCAAGGTCAGAGGATGTTGCAGTGTTCAATCCTGATGGCAAGGAGATAATCTCAAGGGATAATGAGGTGTCTTTATTAAGAAAGAGTGAGCCTGACAAGGCATATTACAATTGTCATACAGATATTACAATTCCATATGATGAAATTGGAAGAATATCAGTTGTAGACTATTCAGGAAAAGAAACAAGCATAATAGAAAATGGAAGATTTGTGCTTTCAGGAACTGATATGCTTAACGAACCGTTTGAAGATTAAAACAGACATTGGTTCAATAACACGGTTTATGTTAAATTCCTTGACGATATATCTAAAACAAAGTAAAATATTATAGGTATTGTATTATATTATCTGTTTAATTATCCAGATGGATGATTTATCAGATAATATGAAATGATAAGTGATTTAATATTATTTTAAGATGATAGTTGTATTTCTATCAGAATGGAGGAAGTTAAACATGGCTTTAGTAGGAATAGTTATGGGTAGTGATTCTGATATGCCTGTTATGGCAAAGGCAGCAGACATATTAGACAAGTTAGGTATCTCATATGAGATGACAATTATCTCTGCTCACAGAGAACCAGATGTATTCTTTGAATATGCGAAGACAGCAGAACAGAAAGGATTCAAGGTTATCATTGCAGGAGCAGGAATGGCAGCACATCTGCCAGGAATGTGTGCGGCAATATTCCCTATGCCAGTTATTGGTATTCCAATGCACACAACTTCTTTAGGTGGTAGAGATTCGTTATATTCAATAGTACAGATGCCAACAGGAATTCCTGTTGCAACAGTTGCTATTAATGGTGGTGCTAATGCAGGTATTCTTGCAGCTAAGATTCTTGCGACATCAGATGAACAGCTTCTTGAAAGGCTTAAGAATTATACTAAGGAATTAAAGGAAAGTGTTCAGGCTAAAGATGCAAGACTTCAGGAAGTAGGATACAAGAATTACGCAAAGTAATTAAAATATCAGATTGTCGTTAAATTATAAAATGGTGCTTATAAAGCATACATAGTTATTCGCAGATAAGCTGCGTAAGAATGGAGGATTACAATGGATTACAAGAATGCTGGTGTTGATATCGAAGCAGGTTACAAGTCAGTTGAATTAATGAAAGATGCGGTCAAGTCTACATTCAGACCGGAAGTGTTAGGTGGTATCGGTGGATTTTCAGGTGCATTTTCACTTGAGAAGATTAAGCAGATGGAAGACCCGGTTCTTCTTTCAGGAACAGATGGCTGCGGAACAAAGGTTAAGCTTGCTTTTATTATGGATAAGCACGATACAATCGGTATTGATGCAGTTGCAATGTGTGTTAATGATGTTGTATGTGCAGGTGGAGAACCTCTTTTCTTCCTTGACTATATTGCATGTGGAAAGAACTATCCAGAAAAGATTGCAACAATCGTAGGTGGTGTAGCAGAGGGCTGCCGTCAGTCAGAATGTGCACTTATCGGAGGTGAAACAGCAGAACACCCAGGACTTATGCCAGTAGATGAATATGATGTTGCTGGATTTGCTGTAGGTGTTGTAGATAGAAAAGACCTTATAACAGGTGAGAATATTAAGCCGGGCGATACACTTATCGGTATTGCTTCAAGTGGTGTTCATTCTAATGGATTTTCACTTGTAAGAAGTGTATTCACAATAACAGAAGAGTCACTTAATACATATTATGATTCACTTGGCAAGACACTTGGAGAGGCTTTACTTGCTCCAACTAAGATATATGTTAAGACTATGAAGTCTATTAAGAACGCAGGAGTTCGTGTTAAGGGATGCAGCCATATCACAGGTGGCGGTTTCTATGAGAACATTCCAAGAATGTTACCAGATGGTGTAAGAGCTGTTGTAAAGAAAGACAGCTATGAAGTTCCTCCAATCTTTAAGATGTTACAGACAGATGGCGAGATTGAAGAAGATATGATGTATAACACATTTAATATGGGTATTGGTCTTGTACTTGCAGTAGCCCCTGAGGACGTAGATACAACTATGGAAGCTATTAAAGCTGCTGGTGAGACACCTTATGTTATCGGTAATATTGAAGCAGGTGAGAAGGGAGTAACTTTATGCTAAGAATAGCTGTTATGGTATCTGGAGGTGGAACTAATCTTCAGGCTATAATTGATGGTGTAAAGGACAAGACAATTACTAATACACAGATTGCTGCTGTTATAAGTAATAATGCTAATGCTTATGCTCTTACAAGAGCTAAAGAGAACGGAATACCAGCTTATTGTGTATCACCTAAGGATTATGCTACAAGAGATGAATTTAATAAAGCACTTCTTGAAAAGGTTAATTCGCTTAATGTAGACCTTGTTGTGCTTGCGGGCTTCCTTGTTAAAATTCCAGAAGAAATGGTACACGAATACAGCCATAGAATTATTAATATCCACCCATCACTAATCCCATCTTTTTGCGGTGTAGGCTTTTACGGACTTCACGTTCACGAAGCTGCACTTGCCAAAGGTGTTAAGGTTACAGGTGCAACGGTGCATTATGTAGATGAAGGAATGGATACAGGAGAGATTATATTCCAGAAAGCTGTTGAAGTTAAAGATGGTGACACGCCAGAAATTCTTCAAAAGAGAGTTATGGAACAGGCAGAATGGAAGTTACTGCCTGCCGCTATTAACAAGATAGCTAATGAACATGATAACTAGAAAGACTAGATTATATTGGAGGAAGAACAGATGAAGGTTTTAGTTGTAGGCAGCGGTGGACGTGAGCACGCCATATGCTGGAAGATAAGCCAGAGCCCTAAGGTTGATAAGATATATTGTGCACCTGGTAATGCAGGTATTGCTGAGGTTGCGGAATGTGTTGATATTAAAGCTATGGAATTTGATAAGCTTGTTGCATTTGCTAAGGAAAATGCAATCGACCTTACTGTAATTGGTATGGATGATCCACTTGTTGGCGGTATTGTTGATGCATTTGAGGCAGAAGGTTTAAGGGTATTCGGACCTAGAAAGAATGCAGCTATACTTGAGGGTTCAAAGGCATTTTCTAAGGACCTTATGAAGAAATACAATATACCAACAGCAGCATATGAGACATTTACATCTGCTGATGAAGCTAAGAAGTATCTTGAAACAGCTAAGTATCCTATCGTTCTTAAGGCTGATGGTCTTGCACTTGGAAAGGGCGTTCTTATATGTGAAGACAAGCAGATGGCACTTGACGGTGTAGACGAGCTTATGCTTGACAAGAAGTTCGGTTCAGCAGGTAATACAATTGTAGTAGAAGAATTTATGACAGGACGCGAAGTTTCAGTTCTTTCATTTGTTGACGGTAATACTATAAAGATTATGTCGTCTGCACAGGATCATAAGAGAGCCAAGGACGGAGATCAGGGACTTAATACAGGTGGTATGGGTAACTTCTCACCATCACCATTTTACACTAAGGAAGTTGATGATTTCTGCAAGGCACATATATATCAGGCAACTGTTGATGCTATGAAGGCAGAGGGAAGACCATTTAAGGGTGTTATATTCTTTGGACTTATGCTTACGCCAGAAGGCCCTAAGGTACTTGAATATAATGCAAGATTTGGTGATCCAGAAGCACAGGTTGTTCTTCCAAGAATGGAGAATGATATAATTGATGTATTTGAAGCGTGCATAGACGGAACATTAGATAAGGTAGATCTTAAGTTTACTGATAATGCGTGTGTATGTGTAGTTCTTGCATCAGACGGTTACCCACTTGAGTACAAGAAGGGCTTTGAGATAACAGGTATGGAGAATTTCAAGGGTAAAGATTCATACTTCTTATTCCACGCTGGTACTAAGTTCAACGAAGAAGGCAAGGTTGTTACTAATGGTGGACGAGTTCTTGGCGTAACAGCATTAGGTGAGGATTTAAAGAAAGCCCGTGCTAATGCTTATGAAGCGACAGAATGGGTTGATTTTGATAATAAATATATGCGTCACGATATAGGTAAAGCTATAGACGAATCATAATTGTTAATTGAATGTGTTTAAGTAACTCCCGCCACATATAATGGTGGGAGTTATTGTGTAATAATTGTAATAATGGAGGACAATGGAATGAAGATTACATCTGTAAAAGGTACTAATGATTATCTTCCTAATGAAGTAGAGATAAGAGATTATCTCCAGAATGAAATATTAAAAGTATATGTAGAGAATGGTTTTGAACATATAACAACTCCGGTTATTGAAGATATTGAAAATCTTGATAAGAGTGATGGTGGCGAAAACCTTAATCTTATATTTAAGATTATGAAGAGAGGCGACAAGCTTGACAAGGCACTTGCAAGCGGAGTTACTTCACAGAATGAAAATGTTCTTGCAGATATGGGATTAAGATATGACCTTACGCTTCCTTTAAGCAGATATTTTGCTAATAATAAGGACAAGCTTACACTTCCAATGAAGTGTATACAGATGGACAGAGTGTACAGGGCAGAACGTCCACAGAAGGGCAGATTAAGAGAATTCGTACAGTGTGATATAGATATTATAGGTTCTGATTCAAGAGATTCAGAGGTTGAGCTTATACTTATAACAACTAAAGCACTTAAGGCTATAGGAATGAAGAACTTTAAGGTTAAAGTTAATGACAGACGACTTTTAAGAGCATTTCTTATGGACTGTGGATTTGAAGAAAGCCAGCTTGACAGTGTATGTATAACATTTGATAAGATGGATAAGATTGGTCTTGAAGGTGTTAAGAATGAACTTGAGGAGAAGGAATTCGCAGAAGCAGCTATAGCTAAGTTTACAGGATTTCTTGCAAATGTAAGTAATCCACAGGAGATTTCTTTAGAGTCAGTTAAAGATATTCTTGTAGATAAAGCACCAGCAGAAAGTCTTGAATATATTATGAAGTCAGTTAATGAGCTTTGTAATGGTGAGTTCAATGTTGTATTCGACCTTTCATTAGTAAGAGGACAGGGATACTACACAGGAACTGTATTTGAGGTTGAAAGCATTGATTTTAAGGGCGCTATTGCTGGTGGGGGAAGATATGATAACCTTATTGGCAAGTTCTTAGGACAGCAGGTAAGTGCAGTAGGATTTTCTATCGGATTTGAGAGAATATTCTCTATACTTATGGAACACGGAATTGACCTTCCTAATAAGGGTAATAAGATAGCGGTAATGTACGATGAGGGTGAGCTTACAGCAGCTTATAAGCTTGCAGAAAAGTACAGGGCAGAAGGCAAGATATGTTCACTTTATGTTAAGCCAAAGAAGATGGGCAAGTTCTTAGGAAAGCTTGAAGAAAGAGGTTATGCAGGCTTTATTAATGTGAGTAATGATGACGGGATAAGTTATTTTGAGAACTAATAATTAAAATAGAACTTCGGGTGATCTATGAACAAACTGGATATAGATTACCCGAAGTTTTTACATACGTCTGTATAGAAAGTGTGTTACAGACGGCTGTGTCTGATGTAAAAAGTTTATCTGAAAGACTTAAATGCTTTACGCAGTTAGTTCCTTGCCTTGGCAAGTGCACTGTCTATAGCTGATAACAGCATAGTTGCTGTATATTTACTACCTGCATTGTAGGTGATATTATCTGTTGAGCCGTTGTTGATAACAGCGGTCTTTATCTCATCAAATGAAGAATTAAGCATAGGATACATAGTCTGCACGGACTCTGAAAGATTAACCATTTCGATATTGTTGATATTGTCGGAGTCAACTGTAACCTGAATATCTATAGGAGTACCATTAAGAAGTATTGAGGAAGTGTATACACCTGGTGAATATGTAGGACAAGATGTATTCTTTTTTACTGTGTCAGTGCTGGTGCTTATATTAACACCTGTACTTTTGGCAGCATCTGAACTGCTTCCGCCAAATATAAATATTGCCGCTAATATAATAAGAGCAGCAATTACGCATACCATAATTATCAGTTTCTTAAGTGGAATTACCACAATCCTGGTTGAACCGCTCATATATCCCCCTCATATAACACACATTTATTTTGATAAAATATATGAGCATTCATATATAAATAGAACTTATATATGGTATACTTAAATGAGTTTCATTGAATAAAAATGTGCACGGAAATGAGGATTATTATGTCATTACAACTTATACTTGGAGGATCGGGTGCTGGCAAGTCAACATATTTATATAGTTCAATAATAGAGGAGTCGATTAACAATCCAGACACAGATTATATAATTATCGTGCCAGAGCAGTACACTATGGCAACACAGAAGCGTGTAGTTGAGCTTCACCCACGAAAGGGAATTCTTAATATAGATGTCATAAGCTTTGAAAGGCTTGCTTATAGAGTATTTGAGGAGGTCGGGGCTTCTGACTATCCGGTTCTTGATGATACAGGAAAGAATCTTATAGTAAGAAGAATATTAGAACAGCACAAGAAAGAACTTCGATTCTTTAGTGGTAATATATCCAATACCGGATTTGTGGCTGAGATGAAATCAGTCATATCAGAGATGTTACAGTATGATATAACTGTTGATAAGATAGATGAAATTAATAAAACTGTTGATAATAACAGTCTGCTTGGAATGAAATTAAGTGACATTAATGTTGTTTATAGTGGATTTAGGAATTTTATAAAAGATAATTACATTACATCAGAGGAGATACTTGATCTTCTGTGCAGGAAAGTGCAGGAGTCAGAAAAGCTTAAAGACAGTGTGATAGCACTTGATGGTTTTACTGGCTTTACGCCTGTACAGTACAGGCTTATTGGTCTGCTTCTTGATATATGCACGGATATTAAGGTGGCACTGACTATAGATACAAGTGAGAAGGTTAATGTCAATGAGGGCATTGAGAACCTTTTCTATATGACTAAGGATACAGTGGCACATTTGTATAAGATATGTGATGAACAGCATATTAATATAGAAAATGCTGTGATGATTGATGATGATAATATATCACGTTTTAAGTCGTCAAAGGAGCTTGCATTTCTTGAAAAGAATATATTCAGGGCTGGAAGCAGGCATTATAATGGTGAAGTAAATGATATAGCTTTGTATGCAGGGACAACGCCGAAGGACGAATTGCAGTATATAACAGGAAAGATACTTGAGCTTACACGTCTGTCAGGCTACAGATACAGTGATATAGCGGTTGTTACAGGTGATATTGGTGTGTATGGAAAGCTTGCCGCTAATATATTTTCCCAGAATGAAATACCATTTTTCTTAGACCAGAAACGTCATATAACAGATAACTGCTTAGTGGAAATGATTACCGCAGTACTTGATATTATCGAGAAGAATTATGCCTATGACAGTATGTTCAGATATCTAAGAACAGGATTTACCCAACTTACAAGAGATGAGATAGATATTCTTGATAATTATTGTCTTGCGGTTGGCATAAAGGGCAGGAAGCAGTGGAACAATGAATGGATAAGAAAGTTCAGGACAGGAAGGGAAGATACAGACCTTGGACTTCTTAACAGATTAAGACGCGAAGTCATTACTCCAATAGATGTTCTTCACAAAGATATTAAGGAGGCAGATGGAAATGTAGATGCCATTACCAGGGCTTTATATGAATTCATAGCCGGACTTGATTGTGAAAGGAAGCTGTCATCTATAGATGTGGATAGTGAAGAATATGGACAGATATATAAGAAGATAATAGAACTATTAGATAAGATGGTTGAATTATTAGGCAGTGAGAAGGTTACATTAAAAGAATACAATCATATTATAGCATCTGGATTGGAGGAGATTAAGATAGGACTTATACCTCCGGCTAACGACTGCGTTGTAATAGGTGATATTGAGAGAACAAGACTTGATAATATAAAGGTAATGTTCTTTGCGGGCGTTAATGATGGGTATGTTCCAAAAAAAAGCGACAACAGAAGCGTTCTTTCAGAAACAGACAGGGACAGGCTTAAGGGTATGGACGTATCATTATCAATGTCAGTCAGGGAAAAAGCGTTTATTCAGAGATTTTATTTATACCTTATTATGACAAAGACATCAGAAAAGCTTTATATAACTTATGCACGCAATGGCATGGATATGAAAGCGGTTCTTCCTTCTTACATAATAAGAATGATTAAGAAAATGTTTCCGCTTGTTAAAGAGTACGCAAGAGAGGATACATTTGCAGAACACGCATATATACGAATTCCAAAAGCAGACATTGTATGGAGCGAGGGCAATCTTAATAAAGTGCTTGCAGAGGGAATTGCACTTGAATTATATGGAAGGGAGCTTACAGGAAGCGTAACATCATTTGAACAGTTCGCTTCGTGCCAGTTCGCATATTTCTGCCAGTATGGACTTGGGCTTAAAGAGAGGGAAGAATATCAGTTTGCGGTTAATGACTTTGGTACAATTCTTCACGCTGTAATTGAAGATGTGTCAAAAAATATAAAGCAGAACAATAAATCCTTCGTGCTTTTAAGTGATGAGGAAAGAAGCCAGATGGTATCAGAGAGTATCAATGCAATAGCTGAGAATTATGGCAATACGATACTTAAGGACTCAAGCCGTAATGAGTATCTTATACAGAGAATGAAGAATTACGCTGACAGGACACTGTGGGCAATTGGAAAGCAGCTTGCTGACGGAATATTCAGGCCAGATGCATTTGAGAAGGGATTTCTTACACAGATAGAAGAACTTCCGCACGATGTACTATTTTATATGAAGGGCAAGATAGACCGTATAGATGTGTGCGAGGATGACGAAAATTTATATGTCAAAGTCGTGGATTACAAGACAGGACAGTCAGATTTTAATCTTTTAAAGACATATTATGGCTTGAAAATCCAGCTCCTTACATATATGAGGGAAGCAATGATATATGAAAAGAAGAAATATGGTGACAAGAATATAATTCCAGCAGGGCTTTTATATTATAATATTCAGGACCCGATAGTTGAGGCGAAGAAAGATGATGACGAGGTCGAGGCACTTATAAGAAAAGAATTAAGAATGAAGGGCGTTGTTAATTCTAATAAGAATATTATAAGTATGATGGATTCAACAGAGGGTTCATCTGTTAATATTCCTGTCAGTTACAATAAATCTGGTGAACTTGATATGCGATACAGCAGGGTTATGACAACTGATGAGTTCGATAAGCTTGGTGAATATGTTGATAAAGAAAATGTCAATAACGCAGGAAAGATACTTAATGGAAGCATTAATATCAATCCGTATATTAAGGGTAATGAGAACAGTTGTACTTATTGTCAGTATAACAGTGTGTGTGGATTTAGCACAGATATGCCGGGTACAAGTTATCGAAGACTTCCGAATTTAAGCAAAGAAGATATATGGAAATTAATAGATGAGAATAACAGCGGTGAAGCGTACAGCAGTAGTAAAGAGCATAACAGTACAGAAAAGTATAACGATAGTGAAGAATATAACAAAGAAACTGACAGTAATTCAGAGGTGTAATGATGGCAAAGAAATGGACTGATGAACAGCTTAAGGCAATAGATACTAAGAACAGGAATATACTTGTGTCAGCCGCCGCAGGTTCAGGAAAGACAGCGGTTCTTGTTGAACGAATTATCAATATGATTACAGGTGAGAACAGCACGGATATAGACAGACTTGTTGTTGTTACATTTACCAAGGCCGCCGCGGCAGAGATGAAAGCAAGAATAAGAAACAGGCTTGATGATATGCTTGACAATAATGAGGCAGATACCAATCTTTTAAAGCAGATTGCACTTATTAACAATGCACATATAACAACAATAGATAGTTTCTGTCTGTGGATAATAAAAAATCATTTTTCAGAGATTGAATTAGACCCCGGTTTCAGGGCGGCAGATAATGGAGAGATTACACTTCTTGAGAATGATGTAATGCAGGAGCTTCTTGAGGACTATTATACAGAGGCAGATGAGGATTTTATTAATCTTGTAGAGGCGTATGGAACAGGACGTAATGACCAGAATATAGAAGAACTTATTAAGAAAATATATAATCTTGCACGAAGCAATCCATGGCCTTCTGAATGGTATAAGGAAACGCTTGATATGTATGAAGCACCAGATAATTCTAACAACAGGGCGATAGCTGACCTGTACGAAAGCATTATCAATTCGCTGAGTGATTACTGCCGCAAATATGAATATATGATTGAGCTTTGCCAGCGTGTAGACGGTCCGGTGTCATACCTTGATGCAGTTAATTCAGATTATATGAATATCAAAAGAATACTTGAAGCACCAGACTTTGATGACCTTTCGGTAAGAATAAGAAAGACGGTATTTGACAGATTAAGCAATAAGAAAATGCCTGATGCGAGGGAAGATTTAAAAGAATATGTCAAGAATGAAAGAAATAATTTCAAGAAATATATTAATTCCCTTATCAGTGGTGTGTTCACAGCAGATATTGATACATTAATGGAAGATGTGAAAGCTAATGCACCAATGATTGCTATGATGGTAAAGCTTGCTAATGATTTTGCACAAAGAATGTCAGAACAGAAAAAAGACCGTGGAATAATAGATTTTAATGATATGGAACATCTTGCACTTGATATTCTTGTAAAGAATAATGCTGGTATTATTGAGTATACCAGGACAGCAGATGAACTTGCAGAGAGCTTTGATGAGATATTAATAGACGAGTATCAGGATTCCAACCAGTTACAGGAAGAAATACTTACTGCTGTATCAAGGCAGAGAATGTCCAATTATTTCAATAATGTATATATGGTTGGAGATGTTAAGCAGAGTATATATAAGTTCAGACTTGCGTGTCCTGAGTTATTTATGAGCAAGTATGATAATTATTCATCGCAGAATGATAACTGCAAAGATACAGCACAGTATAATGACTGCGAAGATACATCATTTGGCGGTGGTGAGCAGAATATAAGTTCTTGTAAGATAGAATTACAGAAGAATTTCCGAAGCAGAAGTAATGTTCTTGATAGTACCAATGATGTGTTCTTCCGTGTTATGAATAAGAATTTCTGCGGCATACAGTATGATGATAGGCAGCAGCTTAACTGTGGGTTAGATTATCCAGCGTGTGAGGATAAAAGAAACTTCGGGCAGGACAGTGAGAAAAGCACAGATATTGTGCTTGTTGATATGTCGGGTGATGAGGACGGCGATGGAATAAGGGCAGAAGCAAGATATGCCGCATTAAGAATAAGAGAACTTATGTCAGAAGATAATGCTTATTACGTGTATGATGCTGACCTTGAAGATTACAGGAGAATAAAATATGGTGATATTGTTATTCTCACAAGAACGCTTACAGGCTGGGCAGATGTGCTTGTCAATGAACTGCTTGACTGCGGAGTGCCGGCTATGGCAGATACTGCACAGCAGTATTTTAAACTAAGGGAGATAAAGGTCCTTATAAGCCTGCTTACCTGCATAGACAATCCATTGCAGGATATACCTATGGCTTCTGTGCTTCTGTCATACTTTGGAGGTTTTACGGAAGATGAATTATGCAATATAAGAATATCAGGAAAGAAATATTCACAGAAGTTTCTTATCAGGCAGATGAAAAGCATAGCAGAGAATGAGGATGAGGATTGCGATTATAAGAAATGCAGTGCATTTATTGATAAGCTTAATGCCTTAAGAGATAAATCAAGAATAATGACTATCTATGATTTGCTGTGGGAGATTGTATACAACACAGGTTATTATGATTACGCAGGAACTATGCCGGCAGGAGCTAAAAGACAATCTAATATAGATGTGCTTCTTGACAGGGCATCTTCATTTGAGGGAACAAGCTACAGCGGACTTTTTAATTTTTTAAGATATATAGAAAGATTGCAGAAATACGACATAGATATAACCGACTCACAGGGTATGGGGGATAACGGCGACTCTGTAAGGGTAATGAGCATACATAAGAGCAAGGGTCTTGAGTTTCCGGTTGTAATTGTAGCCGGACTTAACAAGCAGATTAATAAAATGGATGCAAGAAGCAGGATTGTTATTGATAAAGAGCTGGGCATAGGTGCTGATTATGTTAATCTTGACCGCAAGACCAAGACATCTACTATTATAAAAGGGGCGATTGCAAGAAAGATTGTAAGAGATGGAATATCCGAGGAAGAAAGAGTTCTGTATGTTGCAATGACACGAGCAAGGGAAAAGCTTATTATGATGGGAAATGTCACTGACACAGACAAGGCAATGACAGGCTGGAATTCAATTGCTGACGAGATTAGAATGTCTGGAATATATTCTTATGCTGACTGCGAGAAGATAGACAAGTTCGCAGATATGGTAATTCCAGTTGTACTTACTGGAAAGGAATACAATAAAGGAGAATTCAATATAAAGCTTATTGGCGTGGAAGAAATTAATTCTTTATTGAACAAATCGGACATAGACCAGGCCGGAAGCCAAGCAACAGATGAAAGTCAGGTAGGCGAAAAAACAGCCTATGGAACTTCGCCTTTAAAGGAGCTTCCGCCATATATTAAAGACCCTGATGCAGACAGAAAAGTAAAAGTAACTGTCAGTGAGTTAAAGAAAATGCAGAATGAAGCAGATTACGAGCAAAATGCTTTTGCGGCAGACAGTATCAAAAAGGCTGCGGGCATTATGGAGGCAGAAAGAATTAAAGAAGCGGCCGGCGGTGTTAAAGAAGCAGACGGCGGGACAGAATCTGAAGCTGCAGACGAATATATTCCAACAGTTCCTAAGTTTATAAGCAGTGAAGAAAAAGAGCTTGTAAGTAATGAACGTGGAACGGCATACCACAGGGTTATGGAATGTCTGAATTATTCAAAAGCTGGAAGCACTGAGGATATAAAGAATGAAATTGACAGAATGGTAAGAGAAGAAAAGCTGTCATTAAAACAAGCTGAATGCATAAAGCTTAAGGATATAGATACGTTTGCAGGCTCATCAATAGGTGAAAGAATTAAGCGTGCATATGCTTACGGCGGGGTGAAAAGGGAACAGCCATTTGTATTTGAATATGACAGACAGCTTGTACAGGGGGTCATTGACCTGTATTTTATTGAGGACGGACAGCTTGTTATAGTTGATTATAAGACTGACCGGGTGTTAAGAGGCAGGGCAGGAGAGGACGAGCTTAGAAGAAGATATTCTATCCAGCTTGATTACTATGCTATGGCACTGTCACAGATAACAGGCTTAAAGGTTAAAGAAAAAGTAATATATTCCTTTGCACTGGGAAGAAGCTTAACTGTAGAGTAATTATCTGGAATAGGTAATAGAATAAACTGAGTAGTTTATAAAATAGTCCGGCACTAAGTAGTTGAATTAAATTGATGGATACTATATACTAGATTAGTTAAAGTGTAAAATGATTTAAGAAATGGAGAAATTATGTCAGATATTACAAGTGAAATTAAGAAAAGAAGGACATTTGCAATCATATCCCACCCGGATGCTGGTAAGACAACACTTACTGAGAAGTTCTTGTTATATGGTGGTGCTATTAATCTTGCTGGTTCTGTAAAGGGTAAGAAGACAGCGAAACACGCAGTATCAGACTGGATGGAGATTGAGAAGGAAAGAGGTATCTCTGTAACATCTTCAGTACTTCAGTTTAATTATGATGGATATTGCATTAATATTCTTGATACACCTGGACACGAAGATTTCTCAGAGGATACTTATAGAACTCTTATGGCTGCTGACTCAGCCGTAATGGTTATAGATGCTTCAAAGGGTGTTGAGAAACAGACTATTAAGCTTTTTAAAGTATGTGTTATGAGACATATTCCGATCTTTACATTTATTAATAAAATGGATAGAGAAGCCAACGACCCATTCGAGCTTCTTGATGAGATAGAAAATGTACTTGGAATTGCTACTTGTCCTATCAACTGGCCTATAGGCTGTGGTAAGGCATTTAAGGGTGTATATGACAGAAAGCAGAAAGAGGTATCACTCTTTAAGGCGGCAATGAATGGACAGAAGGAAGTAGATACTAAGAATATATCAATAGATGATGATGAGCTTAAGGCAGAGATTGGTGATGATTACTGGGCTAAGCTTGAAGAAGATGTGGAACTCTTAGATGGTGCAAGTGCAGAATTTGATCTTGCCAAGGTTCAGGCAGGAGATTTAACACCTGTATTCTTTGGTTCAGCACTTACTAACTTTGGTGTAGAGACATTTTTACAGCATTTCCTTGATATGACTACATCACCACTTCCACGTAATTCGTCAGTAGGTCTTATAGACCCATTTAAGGAAGATTTCTCTGCTTTTGTATTTAAGATACAGGCTAATATGAATAAGGCACATAGAGATAGAATTGCATTTATGCGTATATGTTCAGGAAAGTTCACTGCCGGTATGGAAGCTAACCACGTTCAGGGTGGCAAGAAGATAAGGCTTTCACAGCCACAGCAGATGATGGCACAGGAAAGACACATTGTAGAAGAAGCTTATGCAGGAGATATAATAGGTGTATTCGATCCGGGTATATTCTCAATAGGTGATACTATATGTACTTCTAATAAGAAGTTCCAGTTTGATGGAATTCCTACATTCGCACCGGAACATTTTGCAAGAGTAAGACAGATTGATACAATGAAGCGTAAGCAGTTCATTAAGGGAATAAGCCAGATTGCACAGGAAGGTGCTATTCAGATATTTCAGGAATATAATACTGGAATGGAAGAAATTATTGTCGGCGTTGTCGGTGTACTTCAGTTTGAAGTTCTTGAATACAGACTTAAGAATGAGTACAATGTAGATATAAAGTTAGAGCCGCTTCCATATGAACATATCAGATGGATTGAAAATCCAGAAGAAGTTGATGTGAACAGAATTGTCGGTACTTCTGATATGAAGAAGATTAAAGACCTTAAGGGCAATCCGTTATTGGTATTTGCTAACAGCTGGTCAGTTAATATGGTGCTTGAACGTAATGAGGGACTTAAGTTATCTGAGTTTGGAAAGAACAACTAAATTGCAGATTTAATAAGGAACAAGGTGATTAGATGAACGTAAGCTACAGAGAGATTATTAAAAAAGCAGTAGCCATAGTACTTATGGCAGTCATTCTTGTATGTACGGTGACAGGATTTTCGTATACATTTACCGCTAAAGCAGATGATACAATTATTGCTACAGGTTATGTTAATTATGATGTAACAAGCCTTAGAATAAGGACAGCACCTGTTAATGGAAGTGTAATTACTAAAGTAGATGGTGGATTTAAGTTCGATATATACGAAGAAGTGAATACGAGTGCGACATATAAGTGGTACAGCATAGGTTTTTATCTCAATGGTGAATACACAAGAGGATATATAACATCAGAGTATACTACTAGGGAAGCAAAGTCAGATTATACACCGGATAATAATTTTGAAGATTATCTTGAGGCACAGAATTTTCCGGCTTCATACAGGGAAAGCTTAAGGCAGCTTCACAGTGCATATCCATTATGGGTGTTTGTAGCAGACCATAATGGAAGAGACTGGGATACTATGGTTAATGCACAGAATGTATTAGGACGAAGTCTTATATATAGTTCGGCAGATGCTTCGTGGAAGTCTACGGCTGATGGCTGTTATGACTGGAATACAGGTGAGTATACAGAGCTTGACAGCGGTGGCTGGGTTCAGGCATCTGAGGGACTTGTGAAATATGCACTTGACCCAAGAAACTTTCTTGATGATACATACATATTTATGTTTGAAAGTCTTTCTTATGACTCATCAGTACATAATATAGACGGTGTGCGTAATATTATAAGCGGAACATTTATGGAGAATTCAAGCCACAATCTTGATGGTTATGACTATGCTTCACTGCTTATGTATGCAGGTGAAGTATCCAAGGTAAGCCCATATCACCTTGCAACAAGAATTATTCAGGAACAGGGCGCAGACGGACGAGGCAACCAGATATCTGGAAATGTAAGCGGATACGAGGGCTATTATAATTATTACAGCCAGAACGCTTATGCAAGCGGCGGTCTGTCAGCAGTCCAGAATGGTTTGAAATATGCCAGACAGACCGACAGCTCTAATATGAGGCCTTGGAATTCGCGTTACAGGGCTGTTGTAGGTGGTGCTGTCAATCTTGGAAAATGGTACATTAACAAGGGTCAGGATACTATATATTATGAGAAGTTTGATGTTAAGAACTTCTCACACCAGTATATGACCAATGTGCTTGCACCAAGGTCAGAAGCGACAAGGGCTAAGAAGGCATATAGTTCATACACGCTTAATAATACAACATTTAAGTTTAACATTCCGGTATATGATAATATGCCATCGTCAAGATGTATAATACCAGATGGCAACCAGAGTGCGAATAACAGGCTTAGTTCATTATCAGTAGATGGTTATACATTAACTCCTACATTTTCATCTGATAATACTGATTACAGTCTCATTGTAGAAAATGATATTACAAGTGTTAATGTATCGGCAGGACTTATAGATGGCAATGCAACAGTAAGCGGACGTGGAAGCCACAGCTTAAGCGTTGGCAATAATGTAATCAATATTACTGTAACGGCTGAAAATGGTGACATAAAGACATATGTAATCAATATAACAAGAAAGTCTGCACAATCTGGTGGTAATACAGATGGTTTTAAGACAGATTATAATGTAGATTCATCAAAGAAGATAATGACTAAGATAGGTGTCGGAAGTCAGGCATCAAGTGTTCTTGATAATGTATCATACAGCAATGGCTGTTATGGAAAAATATTAAAGAATGACGGAAGCGAGAGAGGCGACACAGTAGTTACTGGTGATAAGTTAGTTGTATACAAGGCAGACGGAAGTGTATATGATGAATATTCTATAGTTATATATGGAGATGTTAATGGTGACGGAGTTATAGATTTATATGATTTCGTGGCTATTAAGAGAGCAGTTCTTGGAATTGGACAGCCACAGGGCAGTTATAAAGAGGCTGCGGATATTAACAGGGACGGAGTTATAGATTTGTATGATTTCGTTGCTATTAAAAGACACATATTAAATATAGGATATATCCAGCAGTAGTGACTGCAAGAAGAGAGGACATATATGAATAAGGTTAAAAAGATAATTTCAGCACTGCTTATTATATGTATGTGTGCTGTAATGGCTTTTGTGAATAAGACAGATATATTAGCGGCAGGAACAGCAAGAGTATCAATTGGTTCAGCAAGTGGTACGGTAGGCGATACAGTATCCATAGATGTGTCAATCAGTGCATCGAGCGGAATAGGTGGAGCTACAATATATGTATCCTATGACCCATCAATATTAGCATTAAGCGGAAGCTCAAGTAATTCGGGAACTGCGATGGTCAGCTTTATGGACGAAAGTACAGCAAGCAGCCAGTCAAAGACAATAATATTTAAGATTATCGGAGCTGGTACTTCAAGCCTTAATGTTATAGGTGATTCCAAGGTTATTGATATAGATATGCAGGCGTGCAGTATATCCAAATCGTCAGGTTCAGTTACAGCTTCTGCACCAGCTTCATATTCATCAGATAATACATTAAGTTCATTACAGATAAGTCCTGGTGTGTTATCTCCAGCATTTTCACCAGATGTAACTACTTATACAACATCTGTTGGTGCTGACTGTGCAAGCCTTACAGTAAGTGCAGTTCCTAATGATTCAAAGGCAACTGTAAGCGTATCTGGCAAGAGAATGGATCCAGGATTTAACACAACAACAATTACTGTAACAGCAGAAAATGGCAGTAAAAGAACTTATACAATAAAGACAACCAAGGAAACTAATTCAGCTTCTAATGAAAATAATCAGGCAACAGGTTCGGACTCATCTAATGGATCAACAGACAATAATAATATTCCTGATGTGCAGGATCCTAACAGTGAAGCAATACAAGAGCCGAATATTACAGTAGATAATGCTGAATATAAGATTGTATCTGCTAATGATGAACACCCACTTCCAGATGGCTATACTCCAACAGAGTATGATTATAATGGAACAAAGGTATCAGCAGGTGTTGGAATTGATACAGGAGTAACAATTGTCTATCTTGAAAGTACAGATGGCAAAGGTGAGAGCGGTTATTATGTATACGATTCGGTGAGAAAGACATTTTCACAATTCGTAGAAGTAAGCCAGCCACAATTTACATACTGCATACTTGCCATAGATGAGGCGTCTATGGAACTTCCAGAAGGCTATGATGTTGGAAGAACAGTAATCAATGGCAAAGAAGTCGATGCCCTTTTTGATAGAACAGGCAACTACGCATTATTCTACGGCGTAAGCTCTACAGGAGAAACAGGCTGGTTCAGATACAATGTCAATGATGGCACAATACAAGGCTACGCCGGTTACAATATGGCAGATGAACAGGTAATCAACACCAACACAAAGACAGCTGACAGTGATAAGGCATTTAATACAGTCAGCAGTTATATATTCGTTATATTAGCAGTCCTTGCTGTTGTAATAATAGCATTAATAGTTGTAGTTATAGCCTTAAGCATTAAGCTTTCAAAGAGCAAAAAAGCCTTCGTAGGAGCAATGGACGGCTACGAAGACGAAGATATAGACGAGGAAGACTTAGACGATATGGAACTTGAAGATGATGAAGAAGATATCTTATATGATGACTTAGAAGAAGATATAGATGAAGAAGTATCTGATGATGCCGTCCCATATCAGTCATCAACCACAAAAGATCTCCCCGAAGAATACAATGAGTCTGAGGAACTGGAACTAGAAGAAATAGACGATAAATAATAAATATCTATCGTCCACCATAAACAGCCATCAAATAGTTAAATCATAATCAGATAATAAATAGGTGACAATAACCACAACAGTCTGACAATAGAGCCTCAATCCCCAGTCCCCGCTTTACTGGCTTGTCCAGTAACAGGGGACATCCTCTTTTCGTAAATCTATTGTCCGGCTGTTTTTTTACGCAAAAATCCCCCATCTCTATTCCATTCCTAATTCACTGAAATATATTTTAAAATTAGTCAAATATAACATATTGACAAATATATTTTGCTATGTTATAAAATCTACTTAATAAATAAAACAAAATATACCAAGGGTTGAAAGAAAGCCAGCGATGCTAAAGCTGATAGAAGCATAAGAAGACGCTGGGGAGCCGCCGGTCCTTAGCTGGCAGTTCCAACTGGCAGCTTAGTACTGCTGCGGGCGACACGCAGTGCAAACGTGTCTTTGTTGCTTCTATTCGCTTTAACAACGCGTCCGGGGTCCGTCTATCTTCCACCCCCATCAATTTAAAGAAGGAGATGTACAAGAATGATATCTAAATTACACCAACTAAATTTACACGACAAAATAAAATACATTTACGCTACTGTAATTAAATTTATGATTTTATCAGGAATCGTAAGCATAATTGGTTTATCTCTTCTGGATATAAGATTTAATTCTTATGTAAAAGGGGCTCAGAAAGCAAATAATGCTGCTAAAGAAAGTATTATAGATATTAGTTCTGCTGCCCGCAATATAAGAGAGATGGCATTAAATGACGACAGTTCAACTTATGAGAATTATAAGAATAATGTTAAGACAGTTCTTACAGACTCCCAGACACAGCTTGATATTATAAAGAATACCAATATAATAGATGATGATTTGTATAACCAGTATGTTAAAGCACTTAATGAATGGGGCAATATCGGTTACGATATAATTAACCAGATTGAAAAGGGCGACCTTGCAAGTGCCAAGAATAAAATCCACACAGTATGTACACCTGCACTTAACAATCTTATGAGTATTGCGGATAAAATGGAGGATGAAACCAACAAAGAGGCGGATCAGGCAATATTGTTAAGTAATGTTGTGGCAGTCATAGGCGGTGTGGCTATTGTGTTATTTATTGTAATAGCGAGCCTTATATCAAAGAAAATAGGTGCTAAGATTACAGAGATGATAATAGAACCATTAAGGGATATAGACAATGTAGCTAAAGACCTTGCTAGTGGTAACCTGCACAGTGAGCTTACATACCATTCAGATGATGAATTAGGAACATTAGCCCACAGCCTGCGTAAGTCAATAAGAACATTAAGTTCATATGTTGATGATATTAAAAGGTCTATGCAGGAATTCTCACATGGTAACTTTGATGTTAAGCCAGAAGTTGAGTGGAAGGGTGATTTTGAGGAAATATTACAAGCATTTATGAGCTTTGAAGCAAGTATGGCAGATCTTGTAAAGCATCTTCAAAGAGTAGCTGACCAGGTGGCAGAAGGTTCAGAACAGATAGCCTCAAGTTCAACAGAGCTTGCAGAAGGAGCGACTAATCAGGCGGCTTCAGTTGAGGAGCTTACAGCTTCCCTTGCAAGTGTGTCAGAAAGTGTTGCACAGAATTCACAGAATGCAAGAGAAATAAGTGGCAAAGTAAATGAACTAGGAACACAGCTTGATGAAAGTAACGGCAAAATGGGTGAGATGGTCACATCAATGGGTGAAATAGAAAAAGCTTCCAAAGAAATCAGCAAGATAATAGAAACTATCAACCAGATAGCTTCACAGACTAATCTTCTGGCACTCAATGCTTCTATAGAGGCAGCAAGGGCTGGAGATGCCGGAAAAGGCTTTGCAGTAGTTGCAGATCAGGTATCAGCACTTGCGGCACAGAGTGCAGAAGCGGCTAAGGAGTCAGCTTCATTAATAGATACATCTGTTGCGGCAGTTGAGAAAGGTATGGTTATTGCCAATGACACAGCTTCCCAGCTTGGTGTGGTTGTGGATAATTCAAGGCATATAGTTGATGAAGTTAATAACATTGCAGATGTTCTCAATACTCAGACAGAGACAATTAAGCAGGTTGATGACGGCATTGAAGATATCAATGATGTAGTACAGACTAATTCTGCCACATCACAGGAGTGTGCCGCTGCAAGTCAGGATATGAGTACACAGGCAGATACATTAAGGGGGCTTATTGCAACACTTAAAATAGCACATTTTAAGAAAAAATAACTCCTGATAATAATTATTAAAATGGCAGACAAAGATATATTTGTGAAATATGTATATGAGTGTTTAATAATATAAAAGTTTGTGATTAATAAGTACAAATAATAAATAATAAAAAATAATAAAAGGCAGTAAAGGCACAAGTGGTTATCTAAAATATATTCGTTTTACAGGGCAGACAGGTAATGAGAATATATTAAAAAGCTTTTACTGCTTTTTTCTTGTAAGAATATATGTTCTGCCTTATAATGGAATTTAATGTATAAAGTATGTAAGCATATATAATGAATGCAAAAGAAAATTATTATATAATAAACATATATGTATACAATAGATTGAAATATAAGTTTTAGACAGGTTATGGACAGAACATTGAACAATATATTATATGAAACATCAGAATATGAAGATTACGAGGCTTTTGTCAAGGCTAAAGATAGGATAATTGGCAAGGCACATAATAACAAGGGGATAGGGACATTGTCAGAAAAGACACTTCACGCTGTCCTTAAGCTGTATTATGAGCCTGATGAGGACAAGCACGAGGTCGCTATGAGCGGTTATTATGCTGATATATACAATGACAAAGGGATAATAGAGATACAGACACGCCAGCTTAATAAGCTGAGGGATAAGCTTGCGGTATTTCTACAAGACTATCACGTTACAGTTGTGTATCCGCTTCCATTTAACAAATGGTTAAGCTGGGTTAATCCTGATAATGGGGAGGCTCGGGGCAGGAGAAAATCGCCAAGACATTTTACGGAATATGATGCATTTTACGAGTTATATAAGATAAAAAGCTATCTTAAAAATCCTAATCTTTCAATCAATCTTGTGCTTATGGATATGGAAGAATATAAACTTCTTAACGGCTGGAGCTATGATAAGAAAAGAGGCTCAACAAGATATGACAGAGTACCAGTCGGAATAAGAAGAATAGTAAGATTTGACAGGATAGAAGATTATATGCAGTTAGTTCCAGCGGATTTGAAGGAAGATTTTACGGTGAAAGACTTTGCCATAGCGGCTGGTGTCAGTGTTGAAGCGTCAAGATATACGCTTAATATTCTTAATTATCTTGAGATAGTAAAGCGTACTGGCAGAGTAAAGAATGGGTATGTCTATAACGTCACAGAAGAATTTTAGTATAATGAGCACAAAAGTGCTCATCTTAAAAGTTCCTTGCGGAACTTTATATGCGCTGAAAAGCTGCACAAAAATTATGATATAATGAGCACAAAAAATACGCAGAAATATGATATATAAGGAGGCACAGATATGTATGTAATTAAAGATAATACATTTAATATATCAGTAAGAAATCTGGTTGAATTTATGTGCCTTGGTGGGGATATTGATAACAGGGATACAGGTGTTACTGACGTTAAGGTTATGCAGGAGGGTGCGAGGCTTCACAGGAAAATCCAGCACTCTATGGGTTCTAATTACAGGGCAGAGGTGCTTCTTAGGAATAAAGAGGAGCTGACATCAAAGGGCGGAATTGAATACGAGCTTAGAATAGAGGGCAGGGCAGACGGAATAATAGCTGATATAGAGGAAGATGAGGATGGCAGTAAGCTTCCGATAGGTGAGGTTACAATTGATGAGATTAAGACTATGCAGGCAGATGTAACAAAGCTTAAAGAGCCGGTGTATGTGCATAAGGCACAGGCTATGGTGTACGCTTATATATATTTAACAAAGTATAATCTGGAGAGCATTGATGTACAGCTTACTTACTGTAATACAGAAACTGAGAAAATAGTAAGATTTAAAGAGCAATATGACAGTGAGTCAATTATAAAATGGTACAGAGAACTTGTAGCTGGCTTTAAAAAGTGGATGGATTATGTATTTGATGAAAGGGCGGAAAGGAATGCTTCAATACAGAAACTGCATTTTCCATTTGAGTACCGGGAGGGGCAGAAGAAGCTGGTTGCGAGTGTATACCACACGGTAAAAGAACAGAAGGTGTTATATATACAGGCACCGACAGGAGTAGGAAAGACTATATCAACAGTATATCCAGCCGTGCAGTCGTGCGGTAATGGCTTAACTGACAAGATATTCTATCTTACCTCCAAGACAATAACGAGAACGGTAGCCGAGGAAACATATGCGATACTAAGAGATGCAGGACTGCATTTTCGCACAGTGACACTGACGGCGAAGGATAAAATATGTCATCTTGATGAGCACAACTGTAATCCAGAGGTGTGCGAGTATGCAAGGGGGCATTTTGACAGGGTAAATGAAGCTGTTTACGATATAATCACTAATGAAGCGGTAATTAACAGGGATACGATATTGCAGTATTCAGTGAAGCATAAGGTGTGTCCGTATGAAATGTCGCTTGATGTTTCATACTGGTGCGATGGAATAATATGCGATTACAATTATGTATTTGACCCAGATGCTTCATTAAAGAGATATTTTGGTGATGGCGGCAAAGGCAATTATGTATTTCTTGTAGATGAGGCACATAATCTTGTTGACAGGGCAAGGGAGATGTATAGTGCAACGCTTGTCAAGGAAGATTTTCTTGCCTGCAAAAGAGTAGTTAAGGATATGGACAAAAGGCTGACTTCATACCTTGAAAAATGCAACAAATATCTTCTTGAATTAAAGAGAGCCTGTGATAAAGAATATATAATAATAGATGATTACTGTGGCACATTTTTAGCTAATCTGCAATCGTGTTATTCGTATATGCAGAAGTTCTTGGATAAGAATAAAGGAAAGCCGGTGTGCGATGAGATAATAGAATTCTTCTTTAAGATAAGACATTTTGTTAATATGTATGACTGCATAGATGAGAAGTATGTTATATATGCTGAGCATATCGATGACGGTGACTTTGCACTTCATCTGTACTGTGTTGACCCGTCAGGACAGTTATCGCAGAGATTAAGTCAGGGAATATCGACAATAATGTTCTCGGCGACACTTCTTCCAGTGAATTATTTTAAGGAAATGCTTTCAGGAAATGCAGATGACTATGCTGTGTATGCACATTCGCCGTTTGATACTGATAATAAGAGAGTGCTTATTGGACGTGATGTTACAAGCAGGTATACGAGGCGTAATTATAATGAGTATGCTAAGATTGCAGGTTATATCCACACACTTACGCAGTCGAAGCAAGGCAAATATATGATATTCTTTCCTTCTTACAGCTATATGAGAGAGGTGTATGATATATATATACAAAAATATGCCTGCAATGTTATAGATCTGCACGATGTTGAGGATGGAAGCTACATTTATCATATCTCTGAGGGAGAAAATGTATTGATACAGGATAATAATATGACGGAAGCCGATAAAGAGAATTTCTTGTCAGTATTTATGGATAATACAAGTGGAAATGTCACGGGCTTTTGTGTGCTTGGCGGTATATTTTCTGAGGGAATTGACCTAAGGGATAAGTCACTTATAGGGGCGTGTATTGTAGGAACAGGTATACCTATGATATGCAGACAGCGTAATATATTAAGAAATTATTTTGACAGTATAGGTAAGAATGGCTATCAGTATGCGTATGTATTTCCGGGAATGAACAAGGTGCTGCAGGCGGCTGGAAGAGTTATAAGAACTGCAGATGACAAGGGTATAATACTTCTGTTAGATGACCGTTTTATGACACAGGAATACCAGATGCAGTATCCAAGGGAATGGGATAAAGTGTACCCTGTAGATATTAATAATACAGGAAAATGTATTGAGGATTTCTGGAGATTATAAGGCATATGGGGAATTATGAGGAAATTTGTCGATTACGGTGAAATTCGGCAAGTAATATGTTGAGAAATTGTCAGACATATGCTATTATTTTAGTATAAATACGGACTGTGACAATTAATTATATGATTATTTATATTGGAGAGAACTATGGGAGAGAATGAAATCAGGAATTTAGCGGATTCCCATGCGGGAATAGATGAATGGAAGAAAGCTGGATTTAACGAACTTCAGGTGCTTGAGATTACTAAAGGTAATGATAATGGCGTTGACATTTCAATATATGCCAGTCCCGAATATAATTCAAGGCAGATGAAGGTTATACGAATGGCACTTGAGGAAGGGATTGATGTAAGTGCCATGGCAGATCCAGAGTATAATTATATGCAGATGGAGCAGATTAAAGAAGGCATAAAAGAGGGTATTGATTTATCGCTTATATGCAATCCGAAGTACGATTATTCTGTTATGAGAGAGATTCGTCTTGCATTAAAGTACAGATTTGATCTTACAAGATATGCAAAGCTTGGATATTCTGGAGAGGTGTTAAGACAGATAAGACTGGCTAAGAGAGATGATGTTGATTTAACATTTTTTGTTGATGAGAATTTCGATGCACACCAGCTTAACGAGATTAGAATAGGCTTGTTAAAATGTGTAGATGTATCGAAGTATATGCTTCATGAATATACAGCAGACCAGATGAAACAGTTAAGGTTAGGACTTGAGGCTGGAATAGATATTACCAAGTATAATATGATAGGTTTCTCCTCAGGACAGATGGAACAGATAAGGTTAGGAGAAGAAGAAGGGATAGATGTAAGTCCATATGCAGATCCATTTATCAATGCTGTCCAGATGAAAGAGATGAGAGAACAGATTGAGAATGATGGCAAGGTTCAGGAAGAGCCACAGCTTAATGAACTTCAAAGTCAGGAGATACTGCTTGGACTTCAGAGTGGTGTAGATGTAAGCGTATACGCCGATGCAAGATATACTTGCAGACAGATGGAGCAGATAAGAATAATGCTTGAGAGGGGTCTTGATCCTTCGGAATTATTAGTACATAAAGACCAGTAATTAAGGACATACATATAAGGGGAATTCGATTATAAAGATGACATAAGACAATGTGCTATGGTTGATTGGAGGAGTCAGAATTGAATGATGTACTTAGAGAACAGATACAGTTAAATACCAAAGAAGTAGTTGTCAATGTTGATAATGATCATATGAAAGCAAGTATAGTCCTTAATGGCATAGGCAGTGATGAAGCTTATACATACGAGGAGATTGCAGACAAGCTTTCACAGGCAGGTGTGCGTACAGGAATTAATGAAGCGAGAATACGCGAAGTTATTCTTAATAAGCTGTACGATATTGAAATCGTGGTAGCAGAAGGCAAAAGTGCAGTTAACGGTACTGATGGTTATTACAACTTCTTCTTTGATTCAGAGTATGAAAGAGATAATAAGCCTACATTAAGAGAAGATGGTTCTGTTGATTATTTTAATGTAAAGCTTTTTGAGAAGGTTAATAAAGATGATAAGCTTGCAGAGTATATAGAACCTACCAAGGGTGAATTTGGATATGATATATTTGGAAAGCTTTTAGTTCCAAAGCCAGGAAGACCAGGACCTAAGTTAAGAGGCAAGGGCTTTACAGTGTCAGAGGACGGCAAGTCTTATTATGCCCAGTTAAGCGGCAAAGTAGAATATCGTAACTACGACCTTAATGTAAGTAATGTATATAATGTCAGCGGTGATGTTGATGTTGGAACAGGAAGCATAGATTTTAATGGTGACGTAGAGATTAACGGAAGTGTCAGAGGCAGTGTCAAGATACACGCTATGGGTAATATATACATAGGCGGATATGTTGAAGATGCAGATATATGGTCAGGGCAGGATATTATTATACAGGATGGTGTTAATGCAGGTGAGAACGGAAGAATCGAAGCTATGGGCAATATATCAGCAAGGTTTTTCGAGAATGCACATATTATAAGCCATAGTGATATAAAGTGTGATTATATGCTTAATACAACAGCTTTGGCATATGGCGGAATATATCTTGAGGGCAAGAGAGGTTCTGTAATAGGCGGAGATGTCACAGGCGTAAGGGGCATATGTATTAAAGCTTGTGGAAGTGAGTCTTATTCTAAGACTGTATTAAGAGTTGGTGTAACTAAGGAGATAAGCAGTGAATATGCCAAGGTGCTTATGGTGCTTAAGGATATAGATACGCAGATAGACAGATTTAATCAGGCTTTACAGAAGCTTGATATATTAAAGAAGGCAGGTTCTGATAAGTTTGATGAAACACTTAACAGAAAGCTGTTGCAGTCAAAGATTGTTAAGACAGCAGAGAAAGCCAAATATGAAGAAAAAAGCCGTAATCTTTATACACTTGTAAGGGAGTCAGACAGGGCAGTTGTAAGGATTGATAAGAATATATATCCAGGAAGCCGTGTATTTATGGGCGATAAGACGTATGTTCCTAGTACTGTATTTACGCATATTGCCTTAAAGAAGACTTCACAGGGTGTATTGATAAGAAATTATGATTCTATGTAGTGAGAATATATTTACAGAGGTTAGTTTATGATAGAAGAGGTTGTTTCAATAGAGCTTCCTGTGCATGAGAGAATGGTTATTAAGAAGAACAGGCTCACACCGAAAGATTATGCTGGCGAGCCTGTTCCAAGAATATCTATTGTTACAGGAATACACGGTGATGAGCTGGATGGACAGTATGTGTGCTACGAAGTCATAAGACGCGTTAATAATAATCTGGAAAGATTAAAAGGAATTATAGATATATATCCAGATGTAAATCCCCTTGGAATAGATACAGGTTCAAGGGGAATTCCTATGTTTGAGCTTGATATGAACAGGGTATTTCCGGGTGATAATAATGGAGCTGTGGCAGAGAGCGTTGCAGCAGGAATTGTCAACGATATAATCGGAAGTGATTTCTGTCTTGATATTCATTCAAGCAATATATTTGTAAGAGAGATGCCACAGGTAAGATTGAATGAGGAAAATGCGGAAAGGCTGCTTCCATTTGCAAAGATGTTAAATGCGGATTTTGTATGGATATTTTCATCAATAACAGTGCTTGATGCGACACTGGCATACAGCCTTAATCATCTTGGTGTACCTACTCTTGTAGCAGAGATGGGCGTTGGTAACAGAATTAACAGGGAATACAGCCAGCAGCTTATTGATGGAATATTTAACCTTATGAGTAATCTGGGAATATGGGAAATACCAGAGGCTGATAATAAAATAGCTGTCAGAGAGCCTATTATCTCAACAGAGGGAGAGGTTAATTTCCTGACAGCGAAGGAAAGCGGCATATTTGTTCCATCTATTAATTCATGTGGCAATATCCATATGGGAGATGCAATAGGCGACATAATAGAGCCAATAGAGGGAAGGATAATACAGCATATTGAATCTCCGGTTGATGGCATTGTATTCACATTGAGGGAAAATCCAGTTGTATACAAGGGAGCGCTTCTTGCGAGAGTACACGGAGGAAGAGTGTAGTGAAAAAAGAAGTTTTATATAGTCTTAAGGGAATATACAGAGAGAATTTTGAAATAGAAGGCTACAGGTTTGGGCATGGTGAGAAGTCAGCATGTATAGTCGGAGCTATGAGGGGTAATGAGATACAGCAGTTATACATATGCTCACAGCTTATAAAGGTGTTAAAAGACCTTGAAATGAGAGGTGCAATATCGCATAACCACGAGATTTTAGTGATTCCGTCAGCTAACAGATTTTCTATGAATGTTGAAAAGAGGTTCTGGCCTGTGGATAATACAGATATTAACAGAATGTTCCCTGGTGATGAAGCGGGAGATACTACCAAGCAGATAGCTGCTGCAATATTTGAAAGCAGTAAGGGCTACAGCTATGGAATACAGTTTGCAAGCTTTTATATGCCTGGAGATTTTATACCTCATGTACGTATGATGGAAACGGGTTATCAGAGTGCGAGCCTTGCCAATCTTTTTGGACTGCAGTATGTTGTTATAAGAAAGCCAAAGCCTATGGATACGGCAACGCTTAATTATAGCTGGCAGATGAATGGAACAAATGCTTTTTCGATATATACAAACAGCACAGATATAGTTGATGAAAAGTCTGCAAGACAGGCAGTATCGTCAGTGTTAAGATTTCTTACGAGAATGGGAATATTAAAATATAATAATCACAGTGGTTACATAGCAAGTGTCATTAACGAGTATGATTTATCAGCCGTTAAGACATATGATGCAGGTTTTTACAAAAGGCTTAAAGAACCGGGGGATCCGGTTGTCCATAATGAGGTAATAGGTCAGGTTATTGATCCGTGTGAGGGATATGTCAAGAGTGAGATATTATCACCGACAGATGGCATAGTATTCTTTGCACATACAGCCCCTCTTGTTATGGGTAATGAAGTTGTATACAAGATTATAAGACGTATGCATGAATAGTGTATACAATATAGAAATATACACAACATTGTTCTTGTGTCTTGTTTCTTTAGTAATGATATGATAAAATATTCTACATTCTTGTTGAAATAGTAGTGACAGGAGTACAGCTGATTAAGAAAGGAAATAATTAAAATGAGTGGCGTTAAAAGAGTTTTTGTTGAGAAAAAGAAACCTTTTGCTGTTAATGCAAAGGAGTTACACGATGAAATCACAGGTTATCTCGGTATTAAGACAATTACAGATGTAAGGGTGCTTATCAGATATGATATTGAGAATCTTTCTGATGAGACATATAAGAAAGCACTTACAACAGTATTTGCAGAACCACCTGTTGATGATGTGTATGAGAATGAATTTAAGGCTTCAGATGATGATTTTGTATTTTCTGTAGAATATCTTCCGGGACAGTTCGACCAGAGAGCTGATTCGGCAGAGCAGTGTGTTAAGTTCCTTAATGAGAATGAAACTCCTGTAATTAAGACTGCAACTACTTATATTATATCAGGCAAGCTTACAGATGATGATAAGGCTAAGATTAAAAACCATTGTATCAATCCGGTAGATTCAAGAGTAGCTGATGAGAAGCTTCCAGATACACTTGTTACTAAGTTTGATACACCAGCAGATGTTGTTGTATTTGATGGCTTCAAGGATATGAGCGGGGACAAGCTTAAGGAATTATATGATTCACTTGGTCTTGCTATGACATTTAAGGATTTCAAGTTCATTCAGGATTACTTCAAGAATGAAGAGAACAGAGATCCATCTATGACAGAAATCAGAGTTCTTGATACATACTGGTCTGACCACTGCCGCCACACAACATTTGCTACAGAATTAAAGAATGTAGAATTTAAGGACGGATATTACAGAGCTCCTATGGAAGAAACTTACAATAAGTATCTTGCTGACAGAGCTGTTATATATAAAGACAGAAAAGATAAGTTCGTATGTCTTATGGATTTAGCCCTTATGGGTATGAAGAAGTTAAAGGCAGAAGGCAAGCTTGAAGATCAGGAAGAGTCTGATGAGATTAATGCCTGCTCTATAGTTGTTCCTGTTGAGATTGACGGAAAGACAGAGGAGTGGCTTGTAAACTTCAAGAACGAAACTCATAACCACCCAACAGAGATAGAGCCATTTGGTGGTGCTGCTACCTGCCTTGGTGGAGCTATAAGAGATCCACTTTCAGGACGTACATATGTATATCAGGCTATGCGTATCACAGGTGCGGCAGACCCTACAGTTCCGGTAGCAGATACACTTCACGGCAAGCTTCCACAGAGAAAGATTGTTACAGAAGCAGCTCACGGCTACAGCTCATATGGTAACCAGATTGGTCTTGCTACAGGTTATGTTAAAGAAATATACCACCCAGATTATGTTGCTAAGCGTATGGAGATTGGTGCGGTTATAGCGGCAGCTCCAAGAAGCGCAGTTAAGAGAGAGAATTCTGATCCAGGAGATATTATTATCCTTCTTGGTGGACGTACAGGACGTGATGGCTGTGGTGGTGCTACAGGTTCATCTAAGGTTCACACAGAGGAGTCTATAGAGACTTGTGGAGCAGAGGTTCAGAAAGGTAATGCACCTACAGAGCGTAAGATGCAGAGACTTTTCAGACGTCCGGAAGTAACTAAGCTTATTAAGAAATGTAATGACTTTGGTGCAGGCGGTGTATCAGTTGCAATCGGTGAACTTGCAGCAGGTCTTACAGTAGATTTAGATAAAGTTCCTAAGAAGTATGAAGGTCTTGACGGAACAGAACTTGCTATATCAGAGTCACAGGAAAGAATGGCAGTTGTTGTTGACCCAGCAGACGTTAAAGCATTTTTAGAGTATGCCACAGAGGAGAACCTTGAAGCTGTTGAGGTTGCAGTTGTAACAGAAGAACCAAGACTTGTACTTAACTGGAGAGGCAAGGATATCGTTAATATTTCAAGAGCTTTCCTTGATACTAACGGTGCACATCAGGAGACATCAGTACTTGTAGATATCCCAGATGACAAGGCTAATTACCTTGAAGCTAAGCCAGTAGATGATGTTAAGGGCAGATGGCTTAAGACACTTGCAGGCCTTAACGAGTGCTCACAGAAGGGACTTGTTGAAAGATTTGATGGTTCAATCGGTGCTGGTTCAGTACTTATGCCATTTGGTGGAAAGTACCAGCTTACAGAGACACAGGCTATGGTTGCCAAGCTTCCAGTGCTTAAGGGCAAGTGCGATACAGTAACTATGATGGCTTATGGATTTGATCCATATCTTTCTAAGTGGAGTCCATATCACGGAGCTATGTATGCAGTAACAGACTCGGTTGCTAAGATTGTTGCGGCTGGTGGCGATTACAGCAAGATTAGATTTACATATCAGGAATATTTCAGAAGAATGACAGAAGATCCTTCAAGATGGAGCCAGCCATTTGCAGCACTTCTTGGTGCATATGAGGCACAGATTGGCTTAGGACTTCCATCAATCGGTGGTAAAGATTCTATGTCAGGAACATTTGAACATATAGATGTACCACCTACATTATGCTCATTCGCTATTGATGTAGCTAAAGAGCAGGATATTATAACACCTGAATTAAAGAAAGCTGGCAATGTACTTGTAAGATTTGACATTGAAAGAGATAAATATGACCTTCCTGTATTCTCACAGATTAAGGAATTATATTCAGCTATTCACGAGGCTATTAAGAGCAAGGCAATTGTGTCTGCATATGTTCTTGATGCTAACGGCTTAGTTCCAGCAATAAGCAAGATGGCATTTGGTAATATGCTTGGTGTTGCTGTTGAGCCATCTGTATCAAAGGAAGAATTATTCGCACCAGCATATGGCTGTATAGTAGCAGAAGTAGACAGCTCTAAGCTTTCAGAGATTAAGGCAGCTTATACTAAGGTTGGTACAGTAACAGAAGAAGCTAAGTTTACATATGAAGATGTTTCAATCAATATTGAGGAAGCATTAAGTGTATGGAAAGATACATTAGAGGGTGTATTCCCAACAAAGGTTTCTAAGGAAACTGATAGGGTTGAGTCACCTGTATATTCAAAGGGCAATGTATATGTATGCAAGAATAAGGTTGCGAAACCAACAGTATTTATACCAGTATTCCCAGGTACTAACTGTGAATATGACAGTGCCAGGGCGTTTGAGAGAGCTGGTGCAGATACTATTGTCAAAGTATTCAAGAACCTTGATGCTGCAAGCATAAGAGAATCTGTTGATGAATTTGAAAAAGCAATTAACCAGTCACAGATTATTATGTTCCCAGGTGGATTTTCAGCAGGTGATGAACCAGATGGTTCTGCTAAGTTCTTTGCAACAGCCTTCCGTAATGCTAAGATGAAGGAAGCAGTTGAGAAGCTCCTTAATGAAAGAGATGGTCTTGCACTTGGTATATGTAATGGTTTCCAGGCTCTTATCAAGCTTGGTTTAGTACCTAATGGCAAGATAACAGGACAGGATTCTGATTCACCAACACTTACATTTAACACAATTAACCGTCACATCTCTAAGATGGTATATACAAAGGTTGTTACTAATAAGAGTCCTTGGCTTGCAGAAGCAAAGCTTGGCGGAGTATACTGTAATCCGGCTTCACATGGTGAAGGAAGATTTGTTGCACCTAAGGAATGGCTTGATAAGCTCTTTGAAAATGGTCAGGTAGCAACACAGTACTGTGACCCAGAAGGCAATGTATCTATGGACGAAGAATGGAATGTCAATGGTTCATATATGGCTATTGAAGGTATCACAAGCCCAGACGGAAGATGTTTAGGTAAAATGGCACATTCTGAAAGACGTGGTGATTCTGTAGCTATTAATATCTATGGAGAACAAGATATTAAGATATTCGAGTCAGGTGTTAAGTACTTTAAGTAAATAGAATAACTATCTGTGCGTAAGAACAGAATATTGTAAATTATAAACTCCTGATGTATATTATACGGGTAAGCCTTAACTAACAAAGGTTTGTATAGTATACATCAGGAGTTTTTTATGTAGAATCAGGATAATAAAAAGTAATAAAAAGTAATAAAAAGCTGTTGACAAAATAACTAAGTTAGACTATTATAATGATAGTTAGTAACAGCTAACGCATATGCCTTTATATTTATTTAACGGGTCCTCGACCCGTTTATTTAAAAGTTATAGGTTAGTAATAACTAACACAAGTTAGAATAAAACTAACAGTGAAATGTATACTATATATCTATTTAGCAGGATGAGGAGGACTAATATGAGTGTAGTTATAATTGGCGGTAATGAATGTATGGTATGTCAATATGAGAAGATATGTAAACAGCATGGCTGTAAAGCCAAGGTATTTGTTAAGGAGAAGAGTGGCTTTGGCAAGAAGATTGGCAACCCTGACCTTATGATACTTTTTACTAACACAGTATCACACAAAATGGTACATAGTGCTGTTACAGAAGCAAAGAGCAAGGACATTCGGATTGTGCGTTCACATTCAAGCAGTGCTTCATCACTTAATGCAGTTCTTCAGGAATATGTAGCAGACGGAAAGGCTTGTTAATTGTAACTGACACAGACAGCAGGCAGAGTAATGCGTAATATAAGGAATGGAGATTATATGCTTAGAAAGCTGGAGAATGAGATTGTAAAAGAATGTGCACCTACATTGGCTGGAATTAAGATGGCTAATCTTTTTAATTATAGATTTGTATCAGAAGATGAATTCGATTCTGAGATTAAGACTGCCAATATGAACCTTAATGAGAAGGGCGTATATATAGAAGTCTTAAGAAAGACAGATATGAGTTCATTGATATATGTATACAGACCAAGTATGTTATTTAAGGCAGTCAATAATGATGATGTATGGAATATATTATCCAGCTATGGATACATAGAACGAAGTATACAGGCATGTATTAATACACTTAAGGAACGTCTTATGACACAGCCCTGTTTTCCACACGAGATAGGTTTATTTCTTGGATATCCTGTAGAAGATGTAAAGGAGTTCATTTTTAATAAAGGACAGAACTGCAAATGTTGTGGTGTATGGAAGGTATATTACAATGAACAGGAAAGTGTCAGAACATTTGCAAGATTCAAGAAATGTTCTGAGGTATATCAGAAGGTCTTTATAGGAGGACGAACATTAAATCAGTTGACCGTGAATATATGATTCACTCAACATAAATATGCACAAGCATTAAATTAAAGTAGTAATGGAGGAATGATAATGAGTAAAGTTGCAGTTGTATATTGGAGCGGAACAGGTAATACAGAGGCTATGGCCAATGCTGTTGTTGATGGAGCAAAGGAAAAAGGAGCAGAAGTAACATTATTCACTGCTTCAGAATTCTCATCAGCAAAGGTTGCAGAATTCGACGGAATAGCTTTCGGATGCCCTGCTATGGGAGCAGAAAATCTTGAAGAGTCAGAATTTGAGCCGATGTTTACAGACTGTGAAGCGGCACTTTCAGGAAAGAAGATAGCACTCTTTGGTTCTTACGGCTGGGGAAGCGGAGAATGGATGGATGACTGGGCAGAAAGAAGCAGGAATGCTGGTGCTGACCTTAGCTGTGACCCGGTAATCTGTAATGAAGCTCCTGATGATGAAGCTGTAAGCAATTGCAAGGATCTTGGTGCTTCTCTTGCATAATCAGAGTGTATGTACAATTAAGAATATGCATAGTTAAAGTATGTGTATAATCAGATATGTGCATAATATAAAGTAATATAATGAATATATTAATAAGTGACATATTTATTCTGGACACTTCCCAATATAATATTAATAAGTGAGTAATGACCGCATACATATTAATTTTACTGTATATGTATGCGGTTATTATGTGAAAATTAATAATATGAAAATTTTCTTAAAATGGTAATTGACATCTAATAAGTGTTAGTATATACTAACACAGTAGTAAATGAAAAACATTATCAACATAGATACAGATAGGAGTGATAAGTTATGCCATTATCAATGATAGGTGAGGGAGAGACAGCAACAATCACAAGGATTGGTGGGAAAGAAGAGACGAGAAGATTTCTTGAGAATCTAGGCTTTGTAGTTGGAGCTATAGTGACGGTCATTTCTAAGACTGGCGGTAATGTTATAGTTAATATTAAAGAATCACGAGTAGCTATAGGAAGCGATATGGCTTCAAAGATTATGGTATAAAGACTTGAGTTTCAAGCCTCTATATAGATATTTACAATATTTTAATGAGAAGGAGAGATTAAGATGACTTTAAAGGAAGTTGCTGTTGGTCAGACTGTTAAAGTTGCTAAGCTTAATGGTGAAGGTCCGGTTAAGAGAAGGATTATGGATATGGGAATCACTAAAGGCGTAGAAGTCTATGTCAGAAAAGTTGCACCATTGGGAGATCCAATAGAAGTAACAGTACGAGGATATGAGTTATCACTTCGTAAGGCAGATGCAGCTATGATAGAGGTAAATTAATATTTTTTTTACCAAAAGGTTAGCATTAACTAATTATAGCAAGCATAATCTAAATGAAGAAAGTTACAACTAATTATTAACTCATTAAGAAAAGAGGTAAAAGAATGTCAATTAAGATTGCATTAGCAGGTAACCCTAACTGCGGTAAAACAACATTGTTTAATGCTCTTACAGGTTCTAACCAGTTCGTAGGTAACTGGCCAGGTGTTACTGTAGAGAAGAAGGAAGGTAGATTAAAGGGACATAAAGATGTTGCCATTATGGATTTACCAGGTATTTACTCACTTTCTCCATATACATTAGAGGAAGTTGTAGCAAGAAATTATCTTATTAATGAAAGACCAGATGCTATCATCAATATTGTTGATGGTACTAACATTGAAAGAAACTTATATCTTTCAACACAGATTATGGAACTTGGTATTCCGGTAATTATGGCTGTTAATATGATCGACCTTTTAGCTAAGAATGGTATTGAACTTAACATTGCAAAGCTTTCAGAGAAGCTTGGCTGTGAAGTAGTTGAAATTTCAGCTCTTAAGGGAACTGGTATCAGGGAAGCGGCAGAAAAGGCTGTAAAGCTTGCTGAGTCTAAGAAGATTAATAAGCTTGCACATAAATTCAGTGATGAAGTTGAATCTGTTATCGAAGCAGTTGAAGATAAGATTGGTCTTGATGTAGTAGAAGAACAGAAGAGATTTTTCGCTATCAAGTTATTAGAGAAAGATGACAAAATCGGACAGCTTATGTCTAGTGTACCTGATGTTACAGCAGAGATTGATAAACTTGAGAAAGATTTTGATGATGATACAGAAAGTATTATCACTAATGAAAGATATACATACATTTCATCAATTATCGGAGAGTGTGTAAAGAAGGCTCATTCTAAGGATAAGCTTACAACATCTGATAAGATTGATAAAATCGTAACTAACAGAATATTAGCACTTCCTATATTCGCAGTAGTTATGTTCTTAGTATATTACATTGCAATGGTAACAGTTGGTACAGCAGCTACAGACTGGGCTAATGATGGTTTGTTCGGTGATGGTTTCCACCTTTTCGGTATCGGTACTTCAGCTTATGAAGAAGTAGAAGAAGAATATGGTGACTCAGATGAAATCATTGCAGCATATGTAGAAAGCCTTGGTTCTAAGGGCGAAGCAATAGCAGATGCTATTGATACAGAAGCAGAAGACTATGACTCAGAAGCTGCTGTTAAGGCTCTTACAACTCTTAAGTCTATGGTTAAGTCATCAGATTCAGTTGATTATACTGTAGAAGATGATGAAACACTTGCAACAGAAGATTTCACAGCAGATGCTGATGATATTAAAGAAGCTATTAACCTCGCTATCGAATATGATGGTACAGCTCCAGATCCAGCAGATTATGGCATATGGGTTCCGGGTATCCCAGTTCTTATTGGTGACGGACTCGATGCAATCGGTTGTGCAGATTGGTTAAATGGTCTTATCCTTGATGGTATTGTAGCCGGTGTTGGTGCTGTACTTGGTTTCGTTCCTCAGATGTTAGTATTATTCTTATTACTTGCTATCTTAGAGGCTTGCGGATATATGGCACGTATCGCATTCATTATGGATAGAATCTTTAGAAGATTCGGTCTTTCAGGTAAGTCATTCATACCTATCCTTATTGGTACAGGTTGTGGTGTTCCAGGTATTATGGCTTCCCGTACAATCGAGAACGAAAGAGACCGTCGTATGACAATTATGACAACAACATTTATACCTTGTGGTGCTAAGACACCATTCATCGCTATGATTGCAGGTGCTATCTTCGGTGGTTCACCTTGGGTTGCAACATCAGCTTACTTCATCGGTATGGCAGCAATTATCGTATCAGGTATTATTTTAAAGAAGACAAAGTTATTCAGCGGAGATCCAGCACCATTCGTTATGGAACTTCCTGCATATCATATTCCAACAGTTGGCAACGTACTTAGAAGTATGTGGGAGCGTGGCTGGTCATTCATCAAGAAGGCTGGTACAATTATCCTTCTTTCTACAATCGTTGTATGGTTCACAACATATTTTGGATTTGCTGATGACGGATTCAGAATGTTAGCAGAAGATGAAATTGATATGAGTATTTTAGCTAAGATTGGTAATGCAATCGGCTGGATATTCACTCCACTTGGATGGGGTAACTGGCAGGCAGCCGTTGCTTCAATCACAGGACTTGTAGCTAAGGAAAATATCGTTGGTACTATGGGTATCCTTTACGGTGGTGGAGATGTATCTCCATATGCAGCACTTGCACTTGCATTTACTAAGTTAGCAGGTTTCTCATTCCTTACATTCAACCTTCTCTGTGCTCCTTGTTTCGCAGCAATCGGTGCTATTAAGAGAGAGATGAACAGTGCTAAATGGACTTGGATAGCAATTGGTTACCAGTGTGGATTTGCATATGTAGTATCACTTTGCATCTACAATATCGGAAGCCTTATCGCTGATGGAGTATTTAGTATCTGGACAGTTGTAGCATTTGTATTAGTAGCTGGTTTCCTTTATCTTTTATTCAGACCAACAAAGGAAGCGGAAGAATACAAGAAAGCAGCAGCTAACTAAGATTACTTCCTAATCATAATTATATAAGTGTTCAATCCGTCACTAAGTGGCGGATTGGATATATATTTTATTCATCAGATATAGCGGCAGATGTCAGAGTTGGTGTAAGAATGGAGGATTAATATGGGTACAGTAATCGTATTGGTGGTATTGGTGGTAATTGTAGCCGCTATTGTGTATACAATGGTTAAAGGCAAGAAGAATGGCAAACATTCATGCGGTGGAGATTGTGGTCATTGTGGAGGCTGCCACTAGGATAGGAGGCATTAATGCAGAAATACTATTCATGTGATAAAAATGCTTCTGAAGTAGTTGGCTATGAAAGAAGCGAAATGCAGAAGGACATAATTCTGCAAAGATTAAGAAACAGGGGATGCAGAATAACGAAACAGAGAATGATGCTTTTAGACATTATTCTTAATGAAGAATGTTCGTGCTGCAAAGAAATATATTATAAGGCATCAAAGCTTGATCCTAATATTGGAACAGCTACAGTATACCGTATGATTAATACACTTGAGGAGATTGGTGCTATTAACAGAAGAAATATGTACCGTGTATCGTGTGGAAGTGAATGTAATATGAACAACACATACACAGTTGAGTTTGACGATAATTCAGTAATCAATCTGTCAGCTAAGAAATGGAACCAGATAGTGCAGAAAGGATTAGCTGCCTGTGGTTATATAGACAGTAAGACAGTTAAGAGTATAACAGGAGGGTCATGATTATAATGCCCCTCCTGTTTTTGATAAAGTTTCTCAATTAATAAAAAATATGTGGTAAAACTAAAAAGTATGGTATAAGATAATACCTAAACAAAAAATCAAAGTCAATTACATCAGCCAGGTATCTTCAGACAATTATACCATCCAGATATTAATGGACAGTTATATCATCCAGATGCTAATAATTAGTTACGTCAGGCAGATGTTAATTGGGAATGGAGAACATAATGAAAAACGTATTTAAGAAAATTGATGCAGTTAAGACAGGAATATTTGCAGCAGGTGTACTTTTTGGTACAGCAGGAATTAAGGTTTTATCAAGTCAGGATGCTAAGAAAGTATATACTAACTGTACAGCAGCAGTTCTTCGTGCTAAGAAGTGTGTAATGAAGACAGCTACAACAATTCAGGAGAATGCTGGTGATATCTATGCTGAGGCTAAGGCTATCAACGAAGAAAGAGAAGCAGCAGAAGAAGCTGTAGATGATACAGTAGAATTAAATGAAGTATCAGAAGAAACAGAAAGCACAGAGCAGTAAAATGCTATAATAATGTGCTAAGAGGCAGAATATGAAATTTTATATTAAACATAGTATGACTGGACGTTTAAGAGTTCATATGGATATGAAGCATATGAGCTTTAAACAGGCAGATATATTAGAGTATTATATTAAGAATATAGAAACAGTTACTTCTGTCAAAGTATATGAAAAAACTTGCGATGCTGTTATAGAATTTAGCGGTGATAAAGTGCAGATTATTAATGCACTTAAGCATTTTACATATTCGCAGGTGGCTGTTCCTGATGATGTTCTTAACAGTTCAGGAAGAGAGATGAATTCTTATTATCAGGATAAGCTGGTTAATAAGGTATTCTTAAGAGCTGCAAGTAAGCTGTTCCTTCCTATATCTGTAAGAAATGTTGTGACAACTGTAAAGTCAGTAAAATATATTGGCAGCGGTATTAAGACATTGCTTAAAGGAAAGATGGAAGTACCTGTGCTTGATGCGACAGCAATTGGTGTTTCTATATTAAGAAATGATTTCAATACCGCAGGTTCTGTTATGTTCCTTCTTGGAATAGGTGAGATTATTGAAGAATGGACACATAAGAAGTCTGTAGGAGATCTGGCAAGGACTATGTCACTTAATGTAAGCAAGGTATGGCTTAAGACAGCCGATACAGAGGTATTAGTCCCTGTTAATGAGATTAAAAATGGTGATGAGATTATAGTTCATGTAAGTAATGTCATTCCATTTGATGGAGTTGTAGTTACCGGTGAAGCTATGGTTAATCAGGCTTCACTGACCGGTGAAGCAGTGCCGGTAAGCAAGAATACAGGAAGCGCTGTATTTGCAGGAACAGTTATTGAGGAAGGTGAACTTACAATAAAGGTTAAGCAGAGCGGCGGTAACAGTAAGTATGACAAGATTGTCAAGATGATTGAGGAATCAGAGAAGCTTAAGTCTGGTCTTGAGAGTAAGGCAGAGCATCTTGCTGATTCGTTAGTTCCATACACATTAGGTGGAACAGCACTTACATATCTTCTTACAAGAAATGTAACAAAGGCATTATCAATACTTATGGTTGACTTCTCATGTGCGCTTAAGCTTGCAATGCCAATAACGGTATTGTCAGCTATAAGACAGGCTGGACAGAATGATATTACAGTAAAGGGCGGTAAGTTCTTAGAGGCAGTAGCTGATGCAGATACTATTGTATTTGATAAGACAGGAACGCTTACTAAGGCTGCACCTACAGTAAAGTATGTGTATTCATTTAATGGTGACAGCGAAGATGAACTTTTAAGAATGGCTGCCTGTATGGAAGAGCATTTTCCACATTCTATGGCAAAGGCAGTTGTTGATGCAGCGGCTAAGAAGAACTTACGCCACGAAGAAATGCATACCAAGGTAGAGTATATAGTTGCACATGGTATATCAACTACTATTAATAATAAGAAGACTATAATCGGAAGCTATCATTTTGTATTTGAAGATGAAGGCTGTACTGTGCCGGAAGGCAGACAGGAAATGTTTGATAAGCTTCCAGAAGAATATTCACATCTTTATCTTGCAATTGAGGATAAGCTTGCAGCAGTTATCTGTATAGAAGACCCTGTAAGACCAGAAGCCAAGGAAGTAATAAGTTCACTTAAAGCTCTTGGAATATCTAAGATTGTAATGATGACAGGTGATAGTGAACGTACAGCTAAGGCTATTGCAGGCAAGGTTGGTGTTGATGAATATTATTCAGAGGTACTTCCGGAAGATAAGGCTTCATTTGTTGAAAATGAAAAAGCTGCCGGACGTAAGGTTATAATGATTGGTGATGGTATTAACGATTCTCCAGCATTGTCAGCAGCAGATGTTGGTATTGCAATAAGTGATGGTGCGCAGATTGCAAGAGAGATTGCGGATATTACAGTAAGTGCGGACGATTTAGGACAGATTGTATATCTTAAAGATTTAAGTAACAATCTTATAAGGAAGATTAACCGCAATTACAGAACTATAGTTTCCTTTAATTCAGGACTTATAGCACTTGGTGTATTAGGTGTAATACAGCCGACTACATCAGCATTATTACATAATACATCAACACTCTTTATTAGTATGAATAGTATGAAGAACATACCATTAGCCGAGGAGCAGAAGTAATAATTTCAAATTACATATTATAAAAAATATAAAAAGGAACGCGTTAATTGATATATTTTATCAATTAATGTGTTCCTTTTTTATGTTATTGAGATTATAATACTAATAAGGGTTAGATGCAGCTAACTCAATATTATTAAAATATGAAGGAGAGAAAGCTATATGTTTCTTACTGTAAAAGATTTAAAAAAATCATTTGGCAGTGCTTCTAATAAAGTGGAAGTTCTTAAGGGAATTAATTTTGAAGTCAATAAAGGGGAAATATGCGTTCTGCTTGGACCATCAGGTTCGGGAAAGTCAACACTTCTTAATATAATAGGTGGAATTGATGATGCTGATTCGGGATATGTAAGCATTAATAATGAAAAGACTAAAGATATGAAAGAAAAGGAGCTTACAAGATATAGAAGAAAGCATCTTGGGTATGTATTCCAGATGTATAACCTTATACCTAACCTTAATGTTAAGGAGAATATAGAGGTTGGTGCTTATCTTAGCGATTCACCGCTTGATATTAATGAACTGCTTAATACACTTGGACTTTATGAGCATAGACATAAGCTTCCTAACCAGTTATCAGGCGGACAGCAGCAAAGAACAGCAATAGGAAGGGCTATTGTGAAAAATCCGGACATATTATTATGTGATGAGCCAACAGGAGCGCTTGATTACCATACCTCTAAGGAGATATTAAAGCTTATTGAAGATGTTAATAAGAAATATGGTAACACAGTAATAATGGTAACTCATAACGATGCTATCCAGAATATGGCAGACAGGGTTATCAAATTAAGAGATGGACAGATAAGAGACAATATTGTCAATAATAATAAGATATCTGCTGCTGATCTTGAATGGTAGATTATGTGCAATATTAATATATTTAGTCAAAAGAAATTAAATAATGGGAGTCAGATATGAAAAATCCTTTAATTAAACGGTTGCCAAGAGAATTTGCTGGTGAAATTGCAAAATATATAGTCATATTTATATTTATGACAGCAGTTATAGGACTTATAAGTGGTTTTCTTATAGCTGATGGCAGTATGCTTGATACATATAATAAGAGCTTTGATAAATATAATATTGAAAATGGTAATTTTGAATTATATCCCAAGGCTGATGATAAGCTTATTGACAGGCTTGAAGAAGAAAATGTAACTATATATGAGAATTTCTATAAAGAAGAGACTGTAAAGGTACATAATAATGAGAAGTTGAGTGAAGACGACCAGAGCGTAATACGTTTCTATATCAACAGGAAAGATATAGATAAGGTTGATGTTATGGAAGGCAGACTTGCAGAAGATATTAATGAGATTGCTATAGACAGAATGTATGCGGTTAATAATAATATTAAAGTAGGAGACACAATTAATGCTGGTGGAAGAATACTGAAGGTGACAGGCTATGTTGCATTATCTGATTATAGCTGCCTTTTTTCCGACAATTCAGATACAATGTTTGACTCTGTAAAATTCGGTGTTGGGGTAGTGTCAGAGAGTTGCTTTGAAGCATATGATGATACACATATTCATTATGTATATTCGTGGAAATACGATAATGAACCAGCAGATGATATAGAAGAAAAAGAGATGGCAGATGATTTTATGAAAGTAATATCCAATAATGCCATACTTACTAATTATATTCCGGGATATCTTAATCAGGCAATACACTTTACTGGTGATGATATTGGAAGTGACAGAGCTATGATGATAGTGCTTTTATATGTTGTTATAGTTATTATGGCATTTGTATTTGCTGTGACAACTAATAATACAATATTCAAAGAAGCTAATGTTATTGGTACTTTAAGAGCTTCAGGGTATACCAGAGGTGAACTGCTGGCACATTATATTCTGCTTCCAATAATTGTTACAATAATTGGTGCGTTAGTCGGTAATATATTAGGCTATACAGTATTTAAGAATATATTTGTAAATGCATATTATGAGAGCTATTCGCTTACAACATATACAACACTCTGGAATGCTGAAGCTTTCTTACTGACAACAATTGTCCCATTTGTGATAATGGTTGTTATAAATGTATTGATTATAGGATACAGATTAAGATTGTCACCGCTTAAATTCCTAAGAAAGGATTTAGCTGTAAGAAAGAAAAAGAAAGCTCTGCGCCTGCCGGGATTTAAGTTCTTTAACAGATTCAGGTTAAGAATAATAATACAGAATATGCCTAATTACATTACACTATTTATTGGAATATTATTTGCTAATATACTGCTTATTTTTGGTCTTATGATGAGTCCGCTGCTTGCACATTACCAGAATGAAATACAGGATAAGCTTATAGCACAGCATCAATATGTGTTAAAAGTTCCTGTCGAGGTGGATAACGATGAGGCTGAGAAGTATTGCGCAAAGACACTTTCGACTATTGACGGACGTTTAAAGAGCGAAGATGTGTTAATATATGGAGCAGCCAATAACAGCAGATATATTGATATTAATAGTAATGAACTTAAACCGGGTGAAGTATATGTATCTAATGGTTATGCTGAAAAGTTCAGAATTAACAAGGGCGATAAGATAACACTTAAAGAAAAATACGAGGATAAGGAGTATACCTTTACAGTTAAAGGTATGTATGATTATCCTTCTTCATTTGCAATATTTATGAGTGATGACTATTTTAAAGATATATTTGATAAAGCAGAGGATTATTATTCAGGTTATCTTTCATCAGAAAAGCTTGATATTGATGAGAAATATGTAGCAACAGAAATTACATTAGATGACCTGACTAAAGTATCCAGACAGCTTGACCGTTCTATGGGAACATCATTTGAACTTGTAAAAATATTTGCTGTTGTATTATTTGCAGTATTAATGTTCTTATTAACCAAGCTTATTGTTGAGAAGAATTCAACATCAATCTCCATGGTTAAGATATTAGGTTATTCCAACAGGGAGATAAGCAGGCTGTATGTCACATCTACAGCGATAGTTGTTGTTATATCTGTCATTATTAATATTATGCTGTCGGTTGTTATTATGAACTGGCTGTTCAGGGTATTTATGGAGCAGATGTCAGGCTGGATTTCCTGCTATTATGCGCCATATGTATTTGTACTTATGTTTGTACTGAATGTTGGTGTATATGCTCTGATTTCAGTATTTATGATGTATAAGATAAAGAAGATACCTATGGACGAGGCATTAAAGAATGTAGAGTAACTAAAATTACAATGATATTAATTATAATAATATTAATTAAAGTAACATAATAATATTAATTAAAAAAAGATGTCCTGTACAATGAATTAGATTAAAGTGAGATAATTACATCTGCTTGCTTTAATCTGTCATTAGCAGGACATCTTTATGTTAGTTTGAGTGAATTCCCTGAAATACCTGATTAAAGAGAATTGGCATAGTTTACAGATGGTTAGTTAAGCCGCATATTCTGAGTCACCAAAGAAGTCATTGTACCATACAAGGAACATATATACTGTCCAGATTTTTCTTGAATTATCTGCCTTGCCTTCTTTATGTTCATCAAGATATTTAACAAGCTCATCTGTGTTGAAGTATTTGTTAGCAGCTTCGCTTGTGAAAGCTTTTTTAATCATATTGTAATATTTCTCGTCCTTTAACCATATTCTGATTGGCACTGGGAAACCAAGCTTCTTCTTCTCAGCAACCATATCAGGAAGATATTGGTTAGCGGCTTTACGCATAGCGTATTTAGTATTAGATTTATTAACTTTGTACTTAGTTGGGAGAGTTCTTGCTACATTGAATACTTCTTTATCAAGGAAAGGAACTCTTACTTCAAGGCTGTGTGCCATACTCATCTTATCAGCCTTAAGAAGAATATCACCGATAAGCCAGAAGTTAATATCTATATACTGCATTTTAGTTACATCATCTTTATCTTTAACTTTGTCATAAAATGGCTTAGTAAGTTCTTTATGGTTATACTTTCCAGTAGGGTTCTTTAATATCCTGGCACGTTCTTTTTCGTTGAACATAAATGCGTTACCGATAAAGCGTTCTTCAATATCTTTGCTTCCTCTTATAAGGAAATTCTTACCCTTGAACTTAAATGGGACAGCCTGTGCAGCATTGGCAAGACACTTGCGGAGCACTTTTGGAAGCTTTCTATAGCCTGCTGTATCAAGAGGTTCTTTGTAAATGTTATATCCGCCAAAGAACTCATCAGCACCCTCGCCTGACATTGAAACCTTAACATACTTAGAAGCAGTCTGGCTTACAAAGTAAAGGGCGATAGCAGCAGGGTCAGCTAAAGGCTCGTCCATATGATACTGGATTTTAGGGATAGCTGCCCAGTATTCTTCACTTGATACAAGCTTAGAATAATTGTCTATCTGGATTTTCTCAGATAAGGCTTTAGCGTAATCTATCTCGTTATATTTTTCGTAGTCAAATCCAACTGTAAATGTCTTGTCACCATTAAATGTAGCGGCAACATAGCTTGAGTCAACACCGCTTGAAAGGAATGAACCAACCTCAACATCACTAATCTTGTGGTGTTCAACTGAGTCGTGCATAGCATCGTCAATCTCTTTGACGAATTCATCTAAAGACTTGCTCTCATCAGCTTCAAATGTAGGCTCCCAGTATCTTTTTATGTTGATTTCTCCATTATGGAAAGTAAAGCAGTGACCTGGCATAAGCTTGTATACACCCTTAAAGAATGTTTCAGGAAGCACTGAATACTGGAATGTGAGGTAATTTTCAAGAGCAACATCATTAACTTCCTTCTTATATGCAGGGTGTGCCAATATGCTCTTAATCTCAGAACCATATATAATGTTGCCGTCAACTACAGTGTAGTAGAAAGGCTTAATTCCAAAGAAATCCCTTGCACCAAAGAGAGTTTCCTTCTCACTGTCCCATATAACAAATGCAAACATACCACGAAGCTTATTTAACATATCTTCACCGTATTCTTCATAAGCGTGAATAAGAACTTCTGTATCAGAGTTGTTCGCAAATATATGCCCCTTTTCAATAAGGTCTTTTCTTAAATCCTGATAATTATATATCTCACCATTAAATGTGATAACAATCTTTTTATTTTCGTTGAACATAGGCTGGCTTCCGTTATCAAGGTCGATGATTGAAAGTCTTCTAAAGCCCATATAAGCCTTGTCGTCTATATACTGACCGGCACTGTCAGGTCCTCTGTGGATGATTTTATTCATCATATCAGTAAGTACATCCTTACCATTTTCAAGGTATCCTGTAAATCCAGCAAATCCGCACATATTACAAAACCGTCCTTTCTTAAATGTGATTTATTACTATAATCCTTTAAAATACAGGCACAATAAAACCTGCATATTAATAATGTTTACACGAATATTACAACATATACGGTAGTATTTAGAATAACAGCCACCGTAAATGGCAAACCCTATGTAAATCAATTATGTAATTATAGCAAACTGGGATATTTAATACAAGATAATTGTTATGGCAAAACAGGCATTTACAAAGTAATAAAAATATTTTATAATTGTAAGCAAATTTTAATAATAGCTTGGATATAGTTCCAGTATTAAATGCACAATATGGAGGATTAGTAATGGAAAAGATTAAGATGACAACACCACTCGTTGAGATGGATGGAGATGAGATGACAAGAGTATTGTGGAAGCTTATTAAGGAAGAACTGCTTTTACCTTATGTAGACCTTAATACAGAGTATTATGATCTTGGACTCGTCCATCGTAATGAAACTAATGATCAAGTTACTGTTGACTCAGCAGAAGCAACTAAGAAATATGGTGTTGCTGTCAAGTGTGCTACAATCACTCCTAATGCAGCAAGAGTTAAGGAATATGACCTTAAGGAAATGTATAAAAGCCCTAATGGAACAATCAGAGCAATATTAGATGGTACTGTATTCAGAGCACCTATTATTGTTAAGGGTGTTGAGCCATATGTTAAGACTTGGAAAAAGCCTATCACAATAGCAAGACACGCTTATGGTGATGTATACAAGGCATCAGAGATGAAGATTCCAGCAGCTGGCAAGGCAGAGCTTGTATACACAGATGAGCAGGGTAACGAATCAAGAGAGCTTATTCATAACTTTAAGGGGGCAGGAATTATTCAGGGTATGCATAACCTTAACGATTCTATTGAGAATTTTGCAAGAAGCTGCTTTAATTTTGCACTTGAAACTAAGCAGGATCTCTGGTTTGCAACTAAGGATACAATCTCTAAGAAGTACGATCATACATTTAAGGATATATTCCAGGATATATATGATAAGGATTATGCTGATAAGTTCAAGGAGGCAGGAATTGAATATTTCTATACATTAATAGATGATGCAGTTGCAAGAGTTATCCGTTCAGAAGGTGGATATATCTGGGCATGCAAGAACTATGATGGTGACGTTATGTCAGATATGGTTGCAACAGCATTTGGTTCATTATCAATGATGACATCAGTTCTGGTATCTCCACAGGGATATTATGAATATGAGGCTGCTCATGGAACAGTTCAAAGACATTATTACAAGCACCTTAAGGGAGAAGAAACATCTACTAACCCTATTGCTACTATATTTGCATGGACAGGAGCTTTAAGAAAGAGAGGAGAACTTGATTCTATTCCTGAACTTGTAAGATTTGCAGATACACTTGAAAAGGCTTGTATCAAGACAGTAGAAGATGGTAAGATGACAAAGGATCTTGCGCTTATAACAACATTAGAGAATCCTGTAACACTTAATACACAGGATTTTATCAAAGCAGTAAGGGCAACACTTGATGAACTTATGAATTAATGTATAATTAACTGCTCCATTGATATTATAATATCAATGGAGCAGATTATGTTGTAAGAGGTATGAAACAGAACGTAACTTAAGGAGTGTTATGCGTAATATATTATTAGATTTCAGTTTCAGGGGAATGAATATTAACCAGCTTGCAGTCTGGTTTTTTATATATAGCTTTTTTGGATGGGCAATGGAGTGCATAGTTATAAGAAAGCAGCTTGGCTACTGGGAAAACAGAGGATTTGCAAAGCTGCCATTTTGTGTAATATACGGTTTTGGAACATATATAGCTTTCAATATATTTGCACCTATACAAAACAACTATATTGCATTATATATATTTGGTGCTGTATGTGCAACAATATTTGAGTATATGACGGCGAAGCTTATGTTAAAGCTGTTCGGCGAAGTATGGTGGAACTATGATCACCTTAGATTTAATTATAAGGGGATAATATGCCTTCAGAGCACAATTGGCTGGGGATTTCTGGCAGTGCTTATATTCGGAGTGTTTAACAGGCTTGTAGAACAGGCGGTATTTTCTATGCGTATGTCAGCGGTTACAGTGATTTCAGTTGTTCTTGTTGTGTCATATGTATGTGATTTTTCATATCATTTTACAAAGCGTTTATTAAACAAAAGAATGGGAGATGCAGTTAAACATGCATCAGGCTGCAGTAATCTTCTTAACAGATTCCATAGGTGATTTCGGGGTGAGATATGTTAGAAAGTCTTAGAAATAACATGAAACTGCTAAAAAGCAGTAAAAGACATGTATTGTTGTTTGAACTTGCATATAAGCTCCTTGCATTAGCAGTGTTTTATCCTGTTATTACGGGCGTTATCCGTTTGTGCATGAGAATAACAGGGATTAATTATCTTACAAATGAATATATAGCGAAAGCGTTTATGAATCCTGTAATAATCATATTCTGCCTCTTAGGGGTTATAGGATTCATAGTTTACTGCTTATATGAAATGGCATATCTTGCAGTATGTTTTGAAACCAAGAGAAAAGGTATACAGGCATCTATTATTGATAACATATATAATGCCTTTTTGCGGCTTAAAAAGCTGTTGAGGATTCAGAGCATACCGCTTTTTTTATATTTTCTGATATCTATAATAGTTATTAATGTGACAGTTACTGGCAATATTATATTTAGCGAAAGTGTAAAAAATATTATAAAAAGTGAGGTAAAACGAAACAGAACTGTTATATTTATTGTGACAGCAATTATCATAATATGCCTGTTTTACTTTGTTATACGGGATATTTTTTCATTTAACATATACATGATGGAGGGAAAAAACTTCAGACAGTCATGTGCTAAAAGCAGAAGCATTGTTAAAAATAATGTACTGAAGATAGTGGGTGTAGTTGTACTATATAATCTTGCACTTTTAGCGGCTATTTATACATTTTATATAATTATATCTGTTGTACTGATTGCCGGAGTTAAACTGCTTGATCTTGCTTATATGGGTAGTGCGGTGTATCTTTCTGTGCTTAGTACATTAAGGACGATAGTAAGATTATTTCTTGTATTTTTATCTATACCTTGTTCATTTTCTATGATATCATATATGTATTACAAGTATGAGAATCTTTCGGATATTAATTTTGAGTTTGTTGATATAGATGAAGGAAGCGCAAGGATAAACAGGATTATATATTCATTTGTTCTAGTGATGTCGATAGTCCTGGATGTGTTATATGTGGTGTTAACATTTAACAGCAACCCTTTTGAGAGAGTTGCTATATTCCATGATACTAAGATAACAGCACACAGGGGTGCATCAAGGGAAGCACCGGAGAATACACTGGCAGCTTTCCAGCGTGCCATAGATGATATGGCTGATTATATTGAACTTGATGTGCAGATGACAAGCGATGGTTATATAGTAGTTATGCACGATGCATCAGCATATAGGACAACAGGTGTAGCTAAGAATATAACAGATATGACATATGAGGAAGTAAAGAAGCTTGATGCCGGGTACTGGTTTTCAGAAAAATATAGGGGTGAAAGGGTTCCATCTTTTGAAGAGGTGTTAAAGCTTGTTAAAAGCAGTCCTGTCAGTATAAAGCTTAATGTTGAGATAAAGTCATCAGCGGATAGCCGCATAGCAGCTGGAAAGGTTATAGAGCTTATAAAGAAATATTCCATGGAACAGAATTGTGTTATAACTTCATTTGATTATAATGCGCTTCTTGCAGTTAAGAGCATGGATGAGGATATACAGACTGGATATATACTGTCTGTTGCATATGGAAGATTTTATGAGAATACCAACGTAGACTTCTTTAGTGTTAACGCTTCATTCCTTACAAAGAGAACAGTGGATGCCATACATAATACTGGTAAACAGGTATATGCATGGACAGCTAATAACGATACATCTATAAAGAATCTTGCTAATAAAGGTATTGATAATATAATAACAGATGAACCTGTTATGGCAAGGGAGGTTGTGTATTCAAGGAATACAAGTGAAACTATTACAAATATGATCAAATATGTATTTAATAAATAACAGTCGCATTTTGCTTCGCAAAACAAGGAGGTAAATACCTCTGCTCCTGCAAGGGCAGTCGCATTTTGCTTCGCAAAACAAGGAGGTATGTATGTTAAGGGGAATAGGTACATCTAAGGGTATAGGTATAGGAAAGGCACTGGTGTTAAAAAATACAGGGTGCGAGGTAAAAAAGTATAAAATAGATGATGTAGATGCAGAACTTCAAAGATACAAGGATGGAGTGGACACATTCATAAAGGAGACAGACGAATTCATAGAGAAGCTGACAGCTAAGTTAAACGGCGATGATAAGAATGCACTTGTTCTTAAGAACCAGGAATATTTAGCTGGTGATATACAGCTTACGTCAGAGGTTTGTAATATTATAAAGAAGAATAATATTAATGCAGAGGCAGCCCTTTATGAGGCCTGCGAATCTTTGAAGCAGCTGTTTCTAAGTATGGATAACGAGGCTATAGCCCAGCGTGTAACAGATATTGAAGATATGAGGGAGAGATTGACAGCAATACTTCTTGGTGTTAAGAGTATTGATCTTACGCAGCTTCCTGATAACACGATTATTATAGCTGATGAAATACATCCATCTATGACAGCGAATATGGATACTGTGCATATAGCAGGCATTATATCTGAAAAAGGTGGAGACACCTCACATGCATCGATACTTGCAAGAGCTTTGGAGATACCAGCAGTTCTTAGTGTAAAGGGTATATGCAGTGAGGTTAAGGATGGAGAAGACATAATAGTTGATGGTGCATATGGTGAAGTGTTTGTATCTCCAAGTGACATAACTAAAAAGATATACGCCAAAAAGAAAAAACAGTACGATGAGAGTGTTATAGAACTTAAGAAATATATCAATAAACAAACAGTTACTAAAGATGGCAGACGTGTGATGCTGGCTGCTAATATAGGCAATGCACTTGATGCTGCAAAGGCAGTCAGGGATGGTGCAGAAGGTGTGGGACTGTTCAGGACTGAATTTCTTTTTATGAATGGAAGCAAGCTTCCAACAGAAGAAGAACAGTTTACAGAATATAAGAAAGCAGCAGTTCTTCTTGATGGAAGGGAACTTACTATAAGAACACTTGATATCGGCGGAGATAAAGATATTCCATATATGGGATTGTCTAAAGAAACTAACCCATTCTTAGGATACAGGGCGATAAGATTCTGCCTTGACAGGGTAGATGTTTTTACGACACAGTTAAGGGCTATATTAAGGGCTAGTGCTTACGGTAATATCAGAATTATGATACCTATGATAACATCGGTTTCAGAGGTCAACGAGGTTAAAAAGATTATAGCAGGAATATGCAGGGATCTTGATAAGAAGGATATTAAGTATGATACTGATATTAAAGTTGGTATTATGGTAGAAACACCAGCAGCGGCTATTATGGCAGATGTTCTTGCAAGGCAGGTAGATTTCTTCTCTATAGGAACTAATGATCTTACGCAGTATACGCTTGCTGTTGACAGAGGTAACGAAAATGTTTCATATCTGTATTCGGCACTTAATCCGGCAGTTCTAAGAAGCATTAAAAGAATAATAGAATGTGCGCATAACGCAGGTATTGATGTAGGTATGTGTGGTGAGGCGGCAGCAGATGAACGCATGATACCACTGCTTTTATCTTTTGGTCTTGATGAGTTTTCAGTCGGTGTAAGCCGTGTGCTTGAGGTAAGAAAAGAGATTGCATCATGGAGTATGAAAGAAGCTGGTGATATAGCAGGGAATATACTAGGATATTCAGAGGAAAAGGAAGTATCGAATTATCTGAGTGATTATATATCATCAAGAGCTGAAACATCTAAGGAGACAGGTAAAGATAGTAATGACAGTGCATTATAAAATATGTTGTATGTGATAATACAAAGAATAGATGACATAACGGATAAATAATGCTATGAATAAATGTCATAATGAATAAGTAATGTGATAATAAAAATGATAGAAATGAGGAACATATGGCGATATATGTAACAGATGAAGAGCAGGAAAGAGTTATACTTGTAGGTGTGGAGCTTGACCCGGCAGATGATTGTGAGAAATCACTTGAGGAGCTATCTGAGCTTGCAAAGACAGCAGGGGCAGTTACAGTTGGAAAGATGATACAGCCAAGAGACAGCTTCCATCCTGCAACTTATATAGGAAAAGGAAAGCTTGAAGAGTTAAGAGCTATGATACAGGAGCTTGGAGCAACAGGTATTATATGTGATGATGAGCTGTCTCCTGCACAGTTAAGGAATCTTGAAGATGTTCTTGATACAAAGATTATGGACAGAACTATGGTTATATTAGATATATTTGCAGCAAGAGCATCATCAAGTGAAGGTAAGATACAGGTTGAGATGGCACAGCTTAAGTACAGGTCAACAAGACTTGCAGGTCTTGGAATAACACTGTCAAGACTTGGTGGTGGTATAGGAACAAGAGGTCCTGGTGAGAAGAAGATAGAAACGGACCGAAGAATAATACGTGACAGAATATCCCACTTATCAGCAGAATTAAAAGAAATAAAAAGCCATCGTGATATACAAAGGCAGAACAGAGAGAACAGTTCAACACCTGTGGCTGCCATAGTAGGTTATACTAATGCAGGAAAGTCAACACTTCTTAACAGGCTCACAGATGCTGGTGTGTTATCAGAAGACAAGCTGTTTGCAACACTTGATCCTACGACAAGGGCACTTAAACTTGCGAATGGCGAAAAAGTGCTTTTAACAGATACAGTCGGATTCATAAGAAAGCTTCCGCATAATCTTATTGAGGCCTTTAGGAGTACACTTGAAGAAGCTAAATATGCAGATATGATAGTACACGTTGTTGACTGTTCTAATGATGATTATGAGAGACACATGGCAACGGTATATGATACTCTTAAACAGCTGGATGTAGGCGATAAGCCGGTTATTACACTCTTTAACAAATGTGATGAATTCGATGAGATACCTATACTTAAAGATAGTAAAGCTGATTATGTAGAGAATATATCAGCAAAAACTGGTATGGGACTTGATAGTTTCCTGATGGATATACAGGATATTATTCTTAAGAGCAGAATCCAGATAGAAAGGGTATTTCCATATAGTGAGGCAGGAAAGCTTCAGCTTATAAGAGAGTATGGACAGCTTGAAAGTGAAGAATATACTCAGGAGGGTATTAAAGTTAAAGGTTATGTACCGGCATGGGTTGGCGGAAAGCTGTAATACAGGAAAGAGGATTGATATGAATATAATAGCACTTGCAGATAATAACTGGGCGATTGGTAATAATGGAAGACTTCTTGTGGATATCCCGGAGGATAAGAAGCTGTTTCGTGGGGAAACATATGGAAAGGTTGTAGTTATGGGAAGAAAGACCTATGAAGGCCTTCCTAACCAGTCAGCACTTGAGGGCAGAAAGAACATAGTACTGACTAATAACCTGAATTATAAAGCTAAGGATGTGCTTATATGCCATAGTGTTCAAGAGGTGCTGGAACAGCTTAAAAGCTATGACAGTAAGGATGTCTATATAATAGGTGGCGGACAGATATATGAACAGTTTCTTCCATATTGTGATACAGCACATATAACAAGAGTAGATTATAAGTATCAGGCAGACACATATATCACAGATTTTGATAAGCTTGATGGCTGGAGGGTTACGGCCAGAAGTGAAGAACATACTTACTTTGACATATGCTATGAATTCGTCTGCTATCAGAAGGAAAAGTAAGTGATAATTAAGTGATAGGTAAGCGATAAGTAAGCGGAAAGTGAGTGATATGCAGGATAACGCATAGATAGATGCACTGGTGTGCAGAAGCATATCCTTATCTGTGCGATATATGACCGGAAGAGAGGATTAGCATGAATAAAAAAATGTGGAAAATAAGGCGTATAATTACAGTTGTGCTTATGGCTGCCATAATTACCGGGCTGACTGTGTGGTATGGAATTCCACACCTATATGCATCACAAGAGGAGAAGACACTAAGAGTTATTCAACAGTCACAGAAGATACTTGAAAGCATTATAGAGAATTATATCGACAAAATAAGCCAGCTTGATCCTATGGGGAATCATACATATGAAGGTGCGATAACCGTATCGGAGTGTGTTTATGATGGCGTGGATTACAGACCAGATGCATATAATAGAAGTCAGAAATATAGCATAGTTACTACAAATAATAATATGGTACTGGATATGCCCAAGGTCAAAGATGGCACACTGGTAGTAGATAAGAATGATATACTAAAATATGGTCTTGCCAAAATTGACTCTAGCCAGACAGAACCGATATTAAGGGCAGCTCTGACACACGTTATGGAAGGGTATAAAGTAGCTGTTAAGGATAGTGCAGCTATAAGCGATAAAGCATTAATAGCTGGGTTTAATACATTTGTTGAAGAAATGTATAAGGATCCGGTTATTCTTCCATACATTTCCTTGTTTAATGTTCATGGAATAACCGCTGATAAGATGAAGAGCAGGTTTAGTGAATATGCAGAGGGTGTGTATACAACATATAATATAAGCATGGATAGTCAGGACAGACTGACAGGAATAGAGCTTGTGTTCAACCGGATGGGTGCTGATGCCAATGATGCTAGTGATTATCAGGAAAGTGATAATAATAAACAGCAGATAGGCAATATTAATATAAGCTTCACAGGTGAAGACAAGCTATATGATAGTATGCATATTATGGTAACAACAGCAGTTATAAATAACAATTATGTGAATGTAAACCTACAGTTAGATACGCAGGATATGAATAATATAAAGTATGGCATAGCGGCTGATATAAGTTATAGAAGCCATAATCTTAAGCTTGAGGCGAATGGTGATATAAGAAAGAGCTGATGCTGTAATGCGTTGATAATTATAATATTTTCCCGGACAGATAAGGCTATTAATAATCTGTCCGGGAATTTTTGTTAGCAGTTGCGTTTGGGTTAAAGGTTATATGATGTCGGGGTCAAAAGCCCCCTACTTTGATACCTACGAATTGTTCCGTGCTACGCACTCCCACAATTCTTCCCAATATTCGCATATCGTGGGATTATCATCCCACTTTTATGCTCATATCGGGGCGGGTCCCAAGGTCTTTCACCCACCTATGAGCAAGCTCATGTGGGTTTAGACCTTTTGACCCTGGTATCATTATATGAATAAAAGTCAGAGAAATGTAACCTTATGAAATAAAATCGTACTATATATGTGAAAGCTTTCAAAAATCTGAATTAAGGAAAAATAAAAAGTGCGCAGCGAAGAAGAAATAATTGATTTAATAGTCAACAGAGATGAGAGTGTTATGAGTGAGCTGATGGATAAGTATCAGAGGCCGCTTATGAGACTGGCTATGAATATGTTGGATAGTGAAGAGGATGCCAGAGAGTGTGTGAATGATACATTTTATGAAGTGTGGAAGTCAGTCCCTCAGAACAGACCTAAATATCTTTTTGCATATTCAGCGACTATCTGCAGACATCTGATATGTAAAAGAATAGAGCACGATAAAGCATTAAAGAGGAGTTCCAATGTAATAGAGCTTACATCAGAGATGGAACAATGCATCGGCAGAGAGGATAATTTACCAGATGGGGATGAAGAGAGGCTTGGAGAGTTGCTTGACCAGTTTTTAAAGGGTGTTCCAGTCCAGAAGAGAAATATGTTTATACAAAGGTACTGGTATTCAGAACCAATCAGAACGATAGCACAGCTACAAGGAAAAAGTGAAAGCACAGTAAAGGTAACACTTCACAGAATGAGAAAAGAGCTTAAGCTTTTTCTTGAGAATAATGATGTTGAGTTATGAATTAAGGGGTTGCGTAGAGGCAACAGAATGGAGGTATTTATGGATAAGAATAAGCTGTTTAATTCAATGAATTATATTAATCAGGAATGGGTAGAGCAGGCAAAGCCAACAAGGAATAAGCGTGTAAACTTAAAAAAGAATAAGAAGTATAAGGTGTATAGAAATATTGCGGCGGCAGCAGCGGTTGTGTTTGCAGTATCAGGAATTACTTATACAGGAGCATATGCATACCAGAAATATCTTAAGCCACAAAGCAATGTTAACTTCTCATCTCATATGGATGATGACAGTACAGTAAGTGTATATAGCAGTAATAATATGGAGAATTCAAAGGATTCAACAGTAGATGTTATATGGGGCAATTATGTTGCAAGTGGTTCAAGATTCTATGTAAGCTTAACATTTAAGTCAAAGGATGGAAGCCCTATTATTCCTAATGACGAAAGCGATATGAAGCCAATAATAGGTTCGTTCAACTTTGAGAAAGCCCATGTAAGCTTAAATGGCAACTCTATCACAGATTCCAGATCAGGATATCTGCCAATATTCTTTAATGGAATGTCAGAGGATGGAACAGAAATATATGCAGAGATGAATCTTGATTACAGGGATGGTACTAAATTCGTAGGAAGTACTATAACAATATCAACAGAAAACTTAAGATGCGCGTATGCAACAGAAGATAAGGAAAAACGTGAAGAAAGACAGATAGCAACAGGCGAATGGTCATTTGAAACACAGGTTGAAGACAGTAGTACAGGAGTTATATGTTCAAAGCCGGATGTACAGGTTCCGTCAGTATACAAGGATGGCGAATATCTGACAATCACAGATCTTCAATCTAATGGATTCGAGGTGGCTCTTAAGGGAACTGGAGATATTGACTTTAAGTACTTCGGAGTTGAAAAAGGAAATGCTCTAACAGTAACACTTAAGAATGGCACAGTTGTAGAGGCAGATACTAAGTTATCTGATTTATCAGGAAATGCAAAGACAAAGCTGTATGATATCACCTATGGATTAAAGAAGGTAGTTGCCGTTGAGGATATTGATTCAATAGAATGGCATGGTGCAACAATCTATAGGGCTGAGTAGAGGGTGCTATAAGAATGCTATAAGGATGTTCTTGGTATGCCACCGGGTTTGTTATCAGGAGGGCATTGTATAGGATGCATAACTAGGAAATATAATAATAAAAAATCTTACCAAAACAACGGGGAACCACAGATGGGGAATGCAGGGGGATTGAGTGCTTTTACGCTCAATCCCCCTTGTGCTTGTTAGCTTTTGTTGGAGAGATTTGTTGAAGTGTAATTGGTCGAAGAGATTAGTTGAAGTGTAATTGGTCGAAGTGATTAATCGAAAGATTAGTTGAAGTGTTCAGTAGAAAAATTGAGTTATATATTGGGATTGTGACCCTATATGAGAAAATGGCAATCAGAGTCATATTTTGAAAGCTGATTGTGATTAGAAATACCCAATCAGCTTTCTGATAACTAAAGCATTACTTAATATAATACCACTAAAGTTTTATAACGTCTGTTTATCAACATAGTAATTAATTTACCTAAACAACGATATAGGTACTATAATGAAATCTTCTTAGCCGACGTTCCATTTTGATTGCATTGGATAGTTCGGCAAATGCACCTACCTGTACCTTATAGTAACCATCTTCATATATTATAAAGGCTGGGAAGCCATCTATAAGTAGAGAGTTTAATAAGCGGTCTGCATTATCTTTATTGTGGTATGCACCAGTCTGAACCCGGTAGAGAGGCTGATGTATATATGAATTATTGCAGGTGTTGCTGCAGGAGTTATTGTGTAGGCTGTTGCAGGAGTTATCATTGCAGAGATTATATCCGGTGTCAGCAGTATAATTATCAGAGTTGTTAATACCTTCTGTAATACTTTCTGTCTCTGTTTTTGGAGTTATATCATATCTATAAGAGGCATTATCACTATTAATAGAACTGCTTGTGCCGATGAAATTACCGGAATTATAGGAACTGCCGGAATTATAAGAATTGCCGGAGTTGCCGAAATTACCGGAATTGCCGGAATTTCCGAAACTACTAGAATCATAGAAAGTACTAGAAGCTCCTAAATTGCTGGCATTGCTGGAACTGTTGATATTGCTGGCGTTGCTGGAATTATTGGTATTGTTGGAGCTGTTGGTATTGTTGGAGCTGTTGGTATTGTTGGAGCTGTTGGTATTGTTGGAACTATTGGTATTATTGGAACTGCTGGTATTATTGGAGTTGTTAGCTTTGTTGTAGCTGCTGTTTGAATGGTGAGTATTAGAGTTGCGTGAACCAATAGGGAGGCTTTCTAATATTCCATCAGCTATAGCATTTGCAACCTTATCGAATTCCTGGTCAAATATATAATTATCTTTTTCGTTATTTATAAAGCCTGCTTCAACAAGGACAGCTGGCATCTTAGTTCTCTTAAGTACCACAAGATTTTTCCGGGTATCAACTCCCAGATTCTTAAATCCAACATTCTCAAGCTGGTTGTTTATGTTTCTTGCAACCTCTGATTTAAATCCTGAATCATTGTATACAAGAGTTTCAACACCAGAATACTGGTTGGGCTTTTCAGAAGAGTTTCGATGTATTGACACGAAAAGATCAGCGCCTGAGTTGTTAGCATCAGTTGCCTTTTTAAAAGGTGTCTCATATTCGTCGTTAGTTCTTGTATAGAAAACATCAACTCCATTTTTTTTAAGAATATCGCCGACGGCTAGAGTCAGGTCGAGGGTATCATCTTTTTCCTGTCTGTCATTATAAACAGCACCAGGATCGCTGCCACCATGACCTGCATCAAGAGCTACTTTATATTTTGACATATCCGCTCCTAAAGGAATTATCATTTTATTTTATTCATAAAAATATATAAAGATACATATAATAATGAAAAAATATTGATTTTGTGTATATAGGTGTATACAGAATGGGGGTATAATGGTGTATGTTCATACTATGGAAACACCACAGGATATGATAGATAAAGGGAAGATGCACATAAATGTATATGATAAACAGCAGGGAGCACCACTTGCAAATGCAAGAATCACTTTGTCATATACAGGTAATCCGGATTCGATAATAAATGAACTTGTAACGGATTCAGAGGGGGCGGTTAATCTTGATGAACTTTTAGCACCACCGATAGAGTACAGCATGGAGCCAGGGGAAAAACAGCCATTTGCAGAATATACGATTGATGTCAGTGCCAACGGATATGAGGAGACTAACATATCCGGAATAGATGTCTTTTCAGGGGAAACGAGTATACAGGATGTATATCTTAATGAAAATGAGTATGCAGTTGCGGAAGATAATATAGTTATTCCGGTTAATACCCTGTATGGAAACTATCCAGCCAAGATACCAGAGAGTGAGATAAAGCCACTTAACCAGTCTGGTGAGATAGTACTAAGCCGTGTTGTTATTCCTGAAACTATAGTTGTGCATGATGGTGTTCCTACTGATTCAACGGCGCTTGATTATTATGTCAGGTATAAGGATTATATTAAAAATGTTGCAAGCAGCGAGATATATTCAACATGGCCAAGGCAGACGTTAGAGGCTAATATACTTGCAATCATGTCATTTACATTGAACAGGGTGTATACAGAATGGTATAGAAACCAGAGTTATAATTTTACTATAACATCTTCAACAGCATTTGATCATAAATGGGTGAATGGCAGAAATATATTTGAGAGTATATCAAATGTAGTAGATGAAATATTTGATAATTATCTTTCACGTCCGAATGTTAAGCAGCCAATACTTACACAGTACTGTGATGGAAAAAAATCAAGCTGTCCGAACTGGATGACACAGTGGGGAAGTAAGTATCTTGGTGACCAGGGATATTCATCAATCGATATATTAAGATATTATTATGGCGATGATATGTATATAAATACAGCAGAGCAGATACAGGGTATTCCTTCATCATGGCCTGGTGCCAATCTTGATATAGGGTCATCGGGTCAGAAAGTAAGACAGCTTCAGGAGCAGCTGAATCTCATAGGAGATTATTACAAGGCTATACCACCATTGTCAGTTGATGGAATATATGGAGAGCAGACAGCAGAAGCGGTAAGACAGTTTCAGAGGATTAACAATATGCCACAGACAGGAGTCGTTGATTTTCCGACATGGTACCGTATATCAGACAGATATGTGAGACTGTCAGGCATAGCTGAGCTTATGTAAGCGGGCATGATATAGTCTGGATTATGGAAATGTTGTCTTTAAACAGTATTGAAATAGTATTATAGTACTGATATTATGATGATATAAAGTAATGTGTACAAATGAAAGAGGCGAAAGATATATGAGGTATAAGATAAGTGATCTTGCAAAGCTTCTTGGCGTATCTACAAATACGGTGAGAAGATATGAGGATATGGGTTATATATCTGCTGTAAGGGATGAGAACAGCGGATACAGGTATTACGATGATGATGGAGTGTTTGGTGTGCTCAATGCTAAAATGCATATAAAGTATGGTTTTACGCATGAGCAGATAAGTAAAATGCAGAATTATACGCTTGATGAAACTATAGAGGCGTGTCAGGAACACATGCAGCAGATGGATAGGCAGATAGCCTATATGACGTATTTAAGACACAGGCTTAAGGATGACTGTGTGCTTATGAATAAGGCGGCAGCTAATACAGATATATATGAAAAGCAAAGTCTTCCTATGTATTATGTCTTATATAAGAATGGCGGAAAGCTGCTTCAGGAGCCAGAAAGACTGGAGCAGCTAAGCGAGTTTTTATACAATTCACCAGAAATACAGCATATATACATAATTCCTGAGAGTGAGATGGAAGCAGGACGTTTTACTGTAAGCTGTGGTTATTCGATTAAGGAAGAGCATCTTGAAAAGTATCATCTTCATATTAACCAATATGCACAGAAGTATATTCCTAAGCCGTCAGTTATGGGTATATCAAAGGTGCCGGCAAGGTTAAGCAGTATATATGATTATTCACAGGATGAGATTAAGGAGATTATGATAGGGCGTCATCTTGCGTATATGAAAGAGCATAATCTTGTCCTTGATGGTGATATAACAGGTATAGTTATAACAAAGGTTAAGGATGATGATAGTGATGATCATGTGATGTATATTCTTATGAGTGTTCCTGTACGGCATGAAAAACAGTGAATTATGAGATATTATGTTCGCATATAAAAACAATTCTTTATTAAATATGTAAAAGATATTGACCTTGACATTGGTTCATACTTTATAGTTTGTATTATGGATATCAAAAAGGTTTTATAAACAGACCCTGACAGTATCCATGCAGATATATAATGTTATAATGCTTTTAAAGGCAGAAAGGGAGGTCAATATGCGCAAAACAACTAAAAGACGTCTTAGCAGTCTTTTGTGTGCAGTACTTATGCTTGTTACAAGCATAGATGTAACTGCATTTGCAGCAGAATCAAAAGCGTCAAAAAGAAAGATTGACGTATGGGACATAGGAACAGTACAGGAAGCAGATACAGATAAGTATAATAATCATATTACTGCTGCTGACTGGGAGAATTGTGACAATGTTTCAAAGGATGGTAAATTCGTTGCCGGAGAAACAACATTTGGTGATCTTACAATCAATCATAATGCCAATGACAGATTATTCTCGGCATCAGGCAAAAACTATGGAAGCAATGCGTTAGCAACAACAGCATATGATGATGGATATACAGCATCCGGTATGTACTACTGTAATGGTACAGGAGGAGAAGGAAGAAGATACATTGCTATTAACAATGTAGAAGCCGGAGATAAGATAGTTGTATACATGGCATCAAGCAATGCTGCTAATGGAACACTTCTTTTTAAGTATCTTGGTGAAGATAATGAACAGGTAGAAAAAGCAAGCTTTACTAACAAGGGCGCTAAGTATGAATTCGTAGCTAAGTATAGTGGTTCATATAAGGTATATACAGATGCAGCAGCAGGAAAACCTGTATATAACAGGGTAGTAAGAATTCCGGGAGTAAAAGTCAGTGGAACAATAGATGGCGTACAGGTAAGCGGTCTGAAGGTTTTATTTAAGGATGATGTTAACGATATCACATATGATGCAGATGTAAAAGGCAATACATTTACAGCTACACTTGCAGCAGGTTGTGATTATACAGCAGTTTTATCCGGAGCAGCAGGATATGGATTTTCCGTTGATACAAAGAATGTTACAACAACTGTAGATGAAGCTCTGACAGGCAAGACAGGAGTTACATTAAAGGTAGAAGAAAAGAAAGTATATACATATACAGGAAAGGTTACAGGATTTGCAGCAGATTATGATACATCGGGATTATCAGTTAAGCTCGTAGCAGACCCATCTTCATTAGCGGATGATGTGGTTCTTAAGCTTGATGATAACAAAGCTTTCAAAGCAACACTTGAGCCTGATGTTAAGTATACAGTTGAGCTTAGTGGAGTTAATGATTATGAAGTAGCTGATGGCAAAGAGGTTACAGGTCAGACAGATTACTCTAAAGATATAAGCGTTTCTGCTAAGAAGTTATATAAGGTAACAGGTAGATTTACAGATATAGATGCTAAAGCAGCAGTTACAGATATTAAGTTTATCAATGTTGATGACAAGTATGTGTATACAGGAAAGGTTACATCAGATGGATATGAAGTTTCTTTAAGAAATGGTTCATATGAAGTTGAAGCAGCAGTTGATGGATATAGAACAACAACACATATAGTAGTCAATGATGCGGATGTAACTAAAGACATCTTAATGGTGTCAACTAAAGATAAGGAACAGATTGAAAGAGTATCTGATATATATGTCGGATATAAAGAAAAAGGAAATGTAAACTATAATACAGTAAAAGAAGCAGTATCAGCAGTATCATTAATGACACCTGCTCCTGATGAGAATAATGGAGTTACTATTCATATTGCACCTGGTACATATAGAGAACAGGTTATAATATCAACTCCATATGTCAGACTTGTAAATGATGAAAAGTCATCAGGCAAAGAAGTACTTCTTACATGGTATTATGGAATAGGATATGAGTATTACAGCATAGATTCTAAAGGTTATTATAATGCTGAAAATGCGTATGACAAGTACGAGAAGGCAGCTGCAGCAAAATGGGGTTGTTCAGTACTGCTTAAAAATACAGCAACAGGATTCAGTGCTGATGGAATCACATTTGAAGCTTCGTTTAACCGTTATTTAACAGATGAAGAAATAGAAGATGGTGTAACACCTACAGAAAATAAGAATCCAGACAGAAACTACGCAACAGATGTTACATCAAAGGCAGCAACAGAAAGAGCAACAGCCATGGCTATAGAAGCTGATAAGGTTGAATTCACAGACTGTGCATTTCTTGGAAGCCAGGATACATTATATACTGGCAATTCAGCAACTAATATGTACTTTAAAAACTGCCATATAGAGGGTAATACAGATTACATATTTGGTGATGGAAACGCAGTGTTTGATGGATGTGAGCTTAGATTCGCAGGTTACAGTGCTGGCTCTACAGGTGGTTATATTACAGCACATAAGCCAACCTCTGCTGCAGCAACTAAGATTGGCTATGTATTTAGAAACTGTACAATAACAGGCAGTGATGAACTTGAGGTAAGTGCAGGATATCTTGGAAGACCTTGGGGTCAGGATGCAAAAGTAACATTCCTTAATACTAAGATAAATGGTAGTTACATTAAGGATGAAGGCTGGTTTGAAATGTCTGGCAATAAGCCGGAGAAGGCTGGTTATACAGAATATAATTCGGTTTATACAGATGGAACAGCAGTAGATGTTTCTAAGAGAGTAACAGGAGTTACAACAGATGAAAGTGTTGCAAAGAAAGATGTTGTGAATGATTATCTTTCAGGCTGGACACCTAATGCTTATGAGGCTGATGAGAGCACAGTAGCATTTGTAAAGAAACCATATCTTGTGGATAATGGAGATATCAATGCACCATATCCAGGACATACTCTTACTGTTATATACTCGCTTGGAGAGAAGAATGATAAAAATGATGCATCAGTAATCCACTGGTATATTGTTAATGAGGATGGCAGCAGAACACTTGTAAAATCGTCAACTGCCAATGCTGATAATACATATAAGATTTCTAAGGATGCTATTGGAAAGCATATTGAAGTTGAAGTTGTACCAGAGAACTTAAGTGGTGTTAAGTCAGAAGCAGTAAAATATAAGGCAGAGGCATATGTAAGAGATGGATATGAAGATCCTACAGGTTCAACAGATATAGAACTTGGTGATGGAGTAAATGTATTTTTAGCAGGTGATTCAACTGTTAAGGATTATTCAGCATCAGGTATGTATATGAGCGGTAAGGCTCAGGCTGAAGGCTCATGGGGCGAATATTTACAGGCATTCTTTGATTCTTCAAAGGTTAAGGTGCAGAACTATGCCAATGGAGGACGAAGCAGCCGAAACTTTATCAATGAGGGCTCATTAGATAAGATAAAAGCCAATATCAAAGCAGGCGATTATCTGTTTATACAGTTTGGACACAATGACTGTGCCAATGGAAAAGGATACATTGAAGATAGATATGTACCACTTGGACAGCCAGATGCCAACGGAATATATCCGGTAACAGCAGGAACTAAAGTGGCAACACCATCATCACTTACTTCAAAGTATGGAGATACATTCTATTCATATGATTGTGGTGGTACTTATAAATGGTATCTTAAGCAATATGTTGATGCGGCAAAGGAAGCAGGTGCAATACCAGTTCTTGTAACACCAGTATCAAGACTTTATTATACTAGTGATGGTACTATCAAACCACATCATGATTCAACAGATACGGAAACAGGAACACTTGTAACTAAAAATAATGCATATGTTGAAGCAGTTAAACAGCTTGCAAAGGAACAGGATGTATTACTTATTGATGGTTTTGAGATAACAAAGAATATGTATGAGGAAGCATACAAAGCAGATGAAAAGGCAGCTAATGGCAAGTCTGTTAATGGTACACAGGTTATGTCAGCAGGAGACAGCACACATAGCAATAAGCTTGGTGGTTTCATAACAGCAGAACTCTTTGCACAGCAGATCCAGAATATGAATATATCACTTTCAAAGGCTGTTAAAGCACCATCTAGAGTAGCAGGTGTTAATCCGGATGGACAGCAGGTGTTTGTTGTTGATAAGAACGGAGTGCTTACTGCTAAAGCAGCAGATGCAAATGGCAGCTTCACAGAAGATGCAGTGTACTGGACAACAAAAGGCCAGAGCCTTTTAGGTGTAATAAGTGCTAAGAATGAAGAACTTAATAAGAGTGAGAAACCAGCGCCGGATCCAACACCATCGCCAGACCCAACACCATCGCCAGACCCAACGCCATCGCCAGACCCAACGCCATCGCCAGACCCAACGCCAGCACCAGATCCAACACCAGCGCCAAACCCAACACCAGCGCCAGAACAGGGTGGCAGCGATAAGAAAGATGATGGAGCTACGTCAGGTAGTGACAGTAAGAAAGATGACAATGCTATATCATCTGACGATAAAAATCCAGATGCTTCTAAAGATGATGTAAAAACAGCAGATGTATATCACGTGATGGGATATAGTGTGGCATTTACAATGGCATTAGCTGGAATAGTACTTCTTGTGAATGAAGATAGAAAAAAGAAAAGGCTGATTAATAAATAATATAATAGTTATAGATACTAGTGTTAGTGATGATTAGAATTGATTAGTATTGATTGGCATTGAATAAAGCCAGATACACAATGACTTAGGTTGTTGTGTGTCTGGTTTTTGAATACTTGAATATTATTCGTTCGAATATTATTTGCTTGAATATTATTTGCCTGAATGTTTTTTGAAATATAATAATGTATGGATTTATGTACAATACATTATTAAATGTGCAAAAAGATATTGACCTTGACATTGGTTCATACTTTATAATTCCATAAAAAGGACAGATTGTCCAGAAAAGAAAGGGAAGGTTATTTATGATGAAGAAAAGAAACAGAAAACGTATAAGTTGTCTGCTTAGCGCTTTGCTTCTGCTTGTTATGAGCATAGGCTGGAGCGTTATGGCTATGGCTGATGATGCAGTTAATAAAGACAGCAGCAAGCCTACAGTATGGATAATAGGTGATTCTACAGTAAGTTCTTTTGCTGATAATTATTATTATCCAAGATATGGATGGGGTACACAGATTGATAAGTATCTTGATGGAACATATGAAGTGAAGAATATAGCTTTATCAGGAAGAAGTTCTAAGAGCTATGTTAATGATAAGGAGTATAAAGAACTTACAGCCGGTATGAAGCAGGGTGATTATCTTCTTATAGGCTTTGGTCATAATGATGAAAAGGCAGAAGCAGACAGATATACAGATCCTAATGGTGATTATAAGACAGCTGGCTCATTTGCTAACTCATTATATGAAAACTATATTAAGCCTGCGCAGGCAGCTGGTACAACAGTTATTCTCTGTACACCTATAGTAAGAAGAACTGCTACAGCAGAATGGTCTGACAGTAATCTTCATATCACAAAGGATAGTGGTGATTTCAAGGGTGGAGATTATGCCCAGTCTATAAGGAATCTTGGTAAGGAACTTAATATACCAGTTGTTGATATGACTAAGATGACAAAAGAGTTATATGATACATTAGGACCAGATGAGACAGTCAACCTTCATGCATGGACATCATCTAAGGCTACAAGCGTTGATAATACACATACAAACATTTATGGTGGAACATATAATGCTTATCTTGTAACTAAGACAATTAAAGAACTTGGGGTAGCTGGAATATCAGAACATATAACAGCTAAGGAAGCACCTGTTAAGGCTGATGTACTTAAGTCTAATCCTGATTATAAGGAAGCTGAATATTCAGGAGAACTTAAGCAGAGTGAATTATGGAAAGATGCAGGCGTTTTCAAAGGTTCAATATTTGGAGATATAGGCGGAGACCCAAATCTTATTAAGGATAAGTTTATACTTGAGGGCAATGAAGATGGAAGCATTCACATTGCTGTTAATGGTAAGGGAAAGATATCATCAACAACAGATGGAATGGCAATGTATTATTATAAAGTACCAGCAGATAGTAACTTTGTAATAACAGCTAATGCAACAGTAAACAGCATTAATAAACACAATCAGGTGGCATTTGGTCTTATGGCAAGAGATGCGATGTATATTGATGTTAATGATAAGTCAGCTCTTGGAGATTATGTTGCAGCAGGAAGTATCCAGCAGGGAACAGCTAACTGCTTTAAGAGAAAAGATGGTGCATTAGGCTATGGTGGTAAATTAGAGAATCCAGTAGAGGCTGGTAAGACATATGCACTTAAGATTGAGAGCAACAGTGATGGATACGCATGTACATTTGGCGATAATGCTGCTATATCAGGTGGTTTTGATTTCAAGCTTACATCAATAGATGCAGATTATGTATATGTAGGTTTATTTGTAGCAAGACAGGCAGATGTAACATTCTCAGATATAAAGCTTGTTGTAGATGGTAAGGTAGTAACTGGTTCAGATGTTAAGCCTGATGATAATAAACCGGGAGATAATAAGCCGGGAGATAATAAGCCAGGAGATAATAAGCCAGGAGATAACACACCAAGCACACCAAGCGATACACCAAGCACACCAAGCGATACACCAAGCACACCAAGTGATACACCAAGCACACCAGATTCAGATAAGGTAAATGCAGTAATTAAGGCTGATGCTGGCATCAATATAAAAGCCGAAGTACCAGTGAGCGGAATCACATTCACAGAAGAGGAAAAGAAAGAAATAGAAAACGGAAGTACAGTTTCGGTATCTATGGAGGTCAAAGATGTAACAGCTACAGTATCAGAAAGCGATAAGAAGCTTGTGGAAGATAAGGTTAAGGAAGTTCTTAACAATGGTGTAGTTGGAGCATATCTTGATCTTACATTATTAAAGAAAGTTGGAAGTCTCAAAGAAGTATCAGTAACAGAAACAGCTGCTGGAGTTGTTGTTAAGCTTGATATTCCTGAAAGTCTTAAGAATACAGATTCATCTGTAGAAAGAAAATATACAGTTGTAAGAATTCATGATGGTGTAGCAGAGGCACTTGAAACAAGCTGCGAAAACGGAGTTATTACATTTACAACAGATAAGTTCTCTACATACGCTATATGCTATGAAGATGTAGCAGCAACAGGAAACGGACAGTCATCAGATAACACAATAAATACAGGTGATGTGTATAATATAGCACTCTATGTATTATTCGCAGTTGTATCATGTGCAGGTCTTGCATTCGTAGTATTAAGAAGAAAGTCAGTTGTAAGATAAAAAATAAAATAATGTATCATTTTTGTATTGCAGAAATTTGAAATATTTGAAATGTTTGTTTGAAATGTTTAAAAATATAGTTGACAGCTATAACTATTAGTGTTAAACTCTAATAGTTGTTAAACGAAGCAGAGTATCCACTCTCACCTTAGCGCATGAAGGCGACTCGGGTTTATATTTTTAAGAATGTGCATGATAAACAGCAATTAAGATGCATTATGAT
>ERZ772937.34-NODE-34-length-120084-cov-24.916795_pt1 | contig 120084 bp, 101 predicted proteins | sample MGYA00512113_ERZ772937 | MGnify/ENA primary metagenome ERZ772937 (study PRJEB29015, sample SAMEA2737649) | human gut metagenome | biome: human gut; feature: human-associated habitat; material: faeces | place: China | collected 2012 ... | reverse complement strand
GCAGCTTCTGTCTTCTCAGTCACTTCGAGATAAATGGCTTCCGTCATTTTCCCAGAATGTTGATTGCTTTTTTTAACACATCAAGTGCATCTTGGGCATCACGTAATTCACGTCTGAGACGGGCAATTTCCTTCTGCTCATCAGATGCATAATTACCAGAACCACGAACAGGAATATCACCTGATTCTCGGAAGTCTTTCAGCCACTTTGTTAATGTACTGTAGCCGATGCCAAGATTTTCTGCACATCCACGTACTCCGAGATCTTTATGATCTTGATAGTACTGGATTGCATCAAGTTTAAATTGTTTGTCATGTTGCTTTGCCATATGAGATCCTCCTTCAGCATGTCTCTATTGTATCATGCTTATGTATATTTGGAATTTCTCATTTTGGCTTGTACTATTTATATTCTAGCACCATTGTTTTTTCAAAATAGAGCATGGTCATATTATACATTTTTAACACTTACTTGTTTAAATTTCATTCGTAGTTCAATCATCATTTATTTAAGGGCTTCCTCCCGGAAGCCCTCAAACAATCCACTCTCGCTTACTCCGCAACAATCCCCACACACTGCAATATTTTCTTTCCCCAATGCCTGCTTGAAGCTTTCGCATGCATTGTCCCCCCAAATAACTTCTTCTTGGAATCCTTTCTACCATCCCTCTCCCGGTCTCTCAAGAATCATCCCTCTATCGTTTTCATAAATATGTGGATACCCCGATACAAATTCATAATGCGCCATATAGATTCTTGAATTCGTAAAAATAACCACATACTCTGGATTCTGTTCTCTTAACACTTTTGAAATGTCCTCATCCGTACTATTTAATCCATCAATTTCCACATAATCCCGATCTGTAATCGCTGTAAACCAAGTTCGATCTGTCTCTGTAATTTCATCTGATAAAACTAAAAGTTCATCCTTTGAATAAGACATTGCCTGTTCTGCCAGATCAATAAATTCTGCAGAACCATAGAAAATATGATCATTGTCGGTATAATTACTTTTCAACATCTCTATATTATTTCCATAAATATGAAAATACTCTGTATCATATATCGTCTCATCTGACACCAAATTCCATCGCTCTTCCCGCAAATGCTCATCAACGCCACTAATTTGTATGAACAACAATATTAATAAAAATCCTGCATAAGCTCCCAGTATCATAATTGCATTTTCCTGCTTTGCAAAATATATAACTTGTGCAACCATGATCCATAATATACACCAGTAAAGGCTTGCCATTCCTATTGCTACTGACTCTGTTGCTGCTTCATTATGAACCGCAAATATCACAAAAGATTCCAACACAACAACAAAACTATAGACCGTACCGAGAAGTCGTTCTTCTTTATCTTTCCAAAAAGCTCTTACCATTATAACAAGTTCACTTGGAATAAAGTACACAAAATCATTGGAAAGTCCCCTGCATAAAAACAAATAACTAAAAACTATTACAAACACGCTTATTATCTTCCAGAAAACATCTGGTAAAGTGTTAATAATTCTCTCTACAATAATTCTTTTTTGATACAAAATATATAGTAAGAAAAAGAATACCATTAACCATATCGTACACTTTAAATTACCACCATACAGGAAACAATATCCAGGCATTCCAAAATAACATGCAACACTAATCAACATTAATGTAATTCTCTTAAGCTGTGAACCGAATAATTTTATCAGCAAAACATATAATGACCATATGAAAAAAATATTGATTACAATTTCTACCAGGATAAAAGCTTTATAAATTTTAGCTTCACTAAAAAAAATACTCAGTATTTTTACTAGAACAGCAATTGGCAAATATGTCCATGTTCCAAATGGTATCTGCTTGTCACGAATCATTCCCATAATGTTGGAAAATTCGTTTGCTGCATTATTACTAGGAAACACCAGGCGCAGAAAAAAGGAAAACATATGATACGCCATAAACACTACCATGCATGCCAAAATGACACACATGATTTTATCTGACCTTGTCCACCTTTTTTGTTTTCCTTTCACTCTCTTTGGAAATATATTCATAATTCTTGAACCTATCTATCTTGAACTTTTTCTTTCACAATATTATAAAGCATCTCTTAATTTCCATCTATCCTCACCATAACAATGAAATCATCTTCATATGCAATTTGACTTTTATCATATAAATATTGTGTTTGCCCGTAAATATTTGATTGCTTTCCCATGACAATGAATGCATTATTCATCCACAGATATTCATTCATAAACTGTTCATAATTCTCGTAAGCAACGTTATCAAACTTACCTAAAATAGTCGAGAACCAACGCCCCTGCATATAGTTTCCATGATCGGAAAGGAACCAAATTGTATCATCTTTATAATTTTCCCATATATATTCATAAGTATCTAATAATTCAGGCGGACTATAACGCCCAGCAGTTTCCAGTGCTTCACTCGCATAATCTAACCCAAAATAACTCAAATTATTCTCATACAGATCAAAAAAATCGCCATTTATTTCTGCCGTGGCACTCCATTTACCTAAATAATTATTTTCACTATTGCCGATCTGTAATAATGCCAAACAAACTATCACGCTTCCATATATTCCACTATATATTAATTGATGCTGTTCAATCAAAATATCTAAGTGCATTGTTACTAGCAGCCATGCCATAATCCAGAGACAATAATATATTTTATAAAAATAATAGTTTGAAATATACCCCTGACTGCACAGCCAATACATGCCTGCTGCAATCATCATCACACTTACTGCTATATCAAATAATAAATGAGCTCTCTTCTTTTCAACATATACATATACAAACAATAATATCAATATTGGAATAAACAATACAAACTGCTTATATAAGGAGCTATATGCATAACCTTCTTCTGAAAGTTTTTCACTAATCACGATAATTATACTTAATATTTTCTTTCGACATAGAAAACCTGTCGCTGCTACAATTATCCCTGCCACTATCAATGCACTCTTCTGTACCTTTGAAAAACTGATTTTTTTCTTTTCAAAAATAATGATGATAACACCAATAAATACACAAACAGTATTAACAACCGCATACAATCGATTGCATATTACACTCCCATAAATTCCCAATACCAGCAGAATATAATAAAATTTTCTATTTTTCCACTGTCTTTGCAATTTTATTAATATGTATATTAAATATAAAAATAAAACTCCTCCTGTACTCCAATAGACAAAATTTCCTCTCATAAAACTAAAAGTTGGATATCCCAAAAAATATAGCACACAGATAATTGGAAATGCATATTTTGTAACTTCTTTTTTACACAAACTACACAAAACAGAATAAAACATCCAAACTTCCACTATATGCATAATGATATCACCAACAATAAATGCTTTATAATATCTGACAACAGACAGCCATGGAGAGGCTAATTCAATAAGCATTGCATTCAGATACGCATTAAAATATGTACCATATATACCTTTGCTTCTTACAATTCCTAATGCCATCAAAAAATGATTCTGTGCATCATCATTTAAAAAACTTAATCTGGAAACTCCTGAAAACATATGATGTGCTTCAAAAAGCACTAATCCGACTGGTATCAAAAGTAACAAAATGTCTCTTTTCGGACAAGCCAAAATCTGAATGTGCTTCTTTCGCCTGATTCCCAACCATACTATTATATTTAAAACCAGCAAAACGATACTCGATGATTTTAGTTGTATCTGAATTCCCAGTTTCTGTAAAATAAAAGCCCCAAGTGTCTGTAAACAAAATATCGTCACAAGTATAATCGGAAATACTCTGACTGCATCTATTCTATTCTTATTTTTTGGATACAATATCATTCCAACAATAAGACTTAAAAACAAAATTACAAACACTAACGAATTTATCATTTACATTTTTCCTTCCAAAACATTTTCCTTCTACCATCTCATCCAACTTTTATACTTTACATATATCTCCGATAAATCTTCTCCATTGCGCCAATTGCGTTATCTATAGAATATTTTTTCACATCTCTTAAATTATTTTCTTTTATCGCTTCTCTCAATTCCGGATTATTATATAATTCTACCAATCTATTACAATATCGTTCAGAATCCCCCAACTGAAACAAATAGCCATTTTTTCCATCTTTTATCAGATCACGCTGCCCTCTGATATCCGAACATACAACCGGTATTCCAACAGCCATAGCTTCTATCATATTCATCGGCAAGCCTTCTTGATAACTTGCTGATACCAAAACATCCGAAAGTGCACAAATCTTATTTACATCAGACCGATAGCCCAGAAATGTTACATACTCCTGCATTCCTTTCCTCTTTACATCTACCTGATATTCAGACATAAGCTCACCCTGACCAAGTAAAAGTAATTTTGCATCTGGAATCTCTTTATGGATTTTTTTCATATTATCTAAAATAAATGCATGATTCTTCCTTGGTATAAATTCCGCAACACAAACTAAAACAAAATCCTTCTCTGATATTCCAAGCTCCTTGCGGCATTGTTTTTTTTTCTCTGGCTGCAAACACTCAAACCTGTTCAGATCAACGCCTACACCATCGATTTTTTCGATTTTTCCTGCTTTAAAATGCCTTTTTATACAATTTTGATAGTCTTCTTCATTAATTAGTACTAAACAATCCGTATATTTTGACATCCATTTTTCCATCGGATAATACATGAGCCAATTCTTCAATGGCGCACCCTTAAAAAAATGAAGTCCATGTGCCGTGTAAATTACCTTTGTACCTTTTTTTCTCGTATTTCTTGCTGCCAGTCTTGTTATCACGCTGCCCATTGGCGTATGCGTATGAATGATATCATAATATTTTTCATCTAATATTTTCTTTAAATCTTTATACGCTTTAATGTTATCTTTGGACCACGGTACCCTGGCAAAAGAAATTTTGTACAGATTGTCATAATCATAAACTTCTTCTTCGCAGGCACAGGCATAATCTACCTGCCATCCCTGCTCTCTGAACCACCGCATGAAAGGTCTGTTAAATTTACAAAAATTTGCTGTATGTGATGTAAATAATACTTTTTTCATAATTTTATTATCTTCTTACCTTATGTAATTACTTAAATACACATGTCTATTCCATCATTCCGACAATGATATCTGAAATTCTGTCCACGTCTTCAATCGAAAGATCGGCATATAGTGGCAATGTCAATACACGTTTTGACAAATATAATGCTGTTGGTGTTTTGGATACATCATATTGTCCATGATAACAATCAAATGTGTTCGTAAGTGGATAAAAATATTTTCTAGCCATAATATTATTTTCTGCAAGCTTATCAAAAACTTCATTGCGACTATGACCAAATAATTTTTCATCGAATATAACTGGAAAATAAGCATAATTTGATTTTACATTATCCTGAATATAATTTAACTGAATTCCTTTTATTCCTTCCAGCCTTTCTCTATATCGTTCTACAACCTTTTTACGTTTCTCAATTTCTCTTTCCACATGACGTAAATTACATAATCCCATTGCTGCCTGAAATTCATTCATCTTAGCATTAGCACCAACACTCTCTACGTCTTCCGGTCCCCTGATTCCAAAATTCTTTAAATTATATAACCGCTGTCCTAATAATTCATCCTTATAGCATACAGCGCCTCCCTCTATCGTATTAAATACTTTTGTAGCATGGAAACTAAAGCAGGAAGCATCTCCAAATGTTCCTATTCCACAGCCTTTATATTCTTCGCCAAATGTATGTGCTGCATCATAAATTACCTTCAAACCATATTTGTATGCAATTCTATCTATTTCTTCAACATTGCATATATTTCCATAAACATGCACTGGTACAATAGCACATGTTTTATCTGTAATCAATGATTCCAGTTTTGTTACATCTATCGTAAAATCTATAGGATTCACGTCACAAAACACTGGTATTAATCCATTCCTAACAATTGCATGTGTTGTAGATGCAAAAGTAAATGGAGAAGTTATTACTTCTCCTTGTAAATTCATCGCCTGCATTGTTAATTCTAATGCCATATGTCCGTTTGTCAAAAGTTCAACATTTTCTACTTTCATATAATCTTTCAACTGTTGCTGAAGATTTTTATGTTTTTCTCCCATGTTTGTCAGCCAATGGGAATCCCATATATCTCTTATTTCTTCTACATATTCCTCTAACTCAGGCATAGAAGAACGGGTTACTAATATTTTATTAGACATCGTAATCTCTCCTGCTTCTTTTACTTATTTCGTAATTCTTTAAAGCGATCAATCTGCATTTCAGCCTTATAATCTTCGAATAATCTTTTACAATCATATTGTGGTTCATATCCCAGTTCATTCTTTGCATTTTGTACATCCATAAGAAATCCTCCACCAGCGCTCTTCTCTGGGCGATATATTATCTGAGATTTATGATTTTCCGGAGAGAACACCTCAATTATTGTTTCGATCTGCTCTTTTAAAGTAACAGGAATCCCTGTTCCAACATTGTAAAAGCCTTCTTCCCTGTCAACTTCTACTGCTTTACATAACATCTGTGCACAATCATATACATGTACCATATCTTTTGCATATTCAGGATTCCCCCATAATTCAATTGGTTCTCCTTTTTTTGCCTGCTCAATCATCCGATACACTGGTCTAAGCGTTTTAACTCCATTAGGATAATAATAGTGATATGGACTATAACTATAAATTGTTGGGAATCTAAAAACAAACTTCTTTAATCCGTACTCTTGATGATAGTGTTCCATCAGTTCGATTGCAGTATTTTTTGTAATAACATATATAGCATGGTCACCTTTATAACTAAAATTGTATGGCAAATCAGGTTTTAAAACAACGCCATCTTTTGCATATAAAGAAATATCAAAAACTGTAGTAGAAAATAGAATACGGTCTGCATGTGTTTTTCTACAGTATTCCAATACATTGTACGCTCCAATAATATTAGACTGAATATATTTTTCCGGTTCATAGCTATCCATATAAGATGGTATCTGTGCAGCTAAATATATTACTGCATACACATCTTCTTTGGGTAATTTTTCAAATTCCTCGCTCTTAGAAATATCTACTGAATAATACGGAATACCTCTCTTTTCAAAAAAATCTGTTTTTCGACGTCCAGATGCAATAACTGTATACTCCGCTGGATCAAAATATTCTCTTGCATATTTTAAAACATAAGATCCTACATTTCCTGTCGCTCCAAAAATAATTATCTTTTTCATTCAATTTCCTCCATCTTACCTTTTATAATCTCTATCATTTCAATCATATTTTCTTTTGTATATCTCTGATCACATGGTAATGGCAATATATTGTTTGCCATAAAATATGCATCTGATTGGTTTTCGCAATTTTCCACTATATTTGGCCATAATACAGGGATATAAATTTTTCTAGCTATCAGTTTTTTTCTGAGTGCGTTTCCATTTTTCACCATAAAAGGATACATATATGGTCCACTTGCTTTTCTAAGTTGAAGCATATTAAAAGATCTTAAGTTGTCTTCTAACACATCATAATTATCTTCTCTTATCTTGCTTACTACTGCATAATCAATACTTTTTAAAATGTTCTCTGTTAAAGATGACATTCGTTTTATCTGTTGACCTGATAACCTTTTTTCATTATCCTGATACGCCTCAAAAAATTTATTTGCCCCACACTCATATCTTCCCAAAAGATATTCCATTCTCTGATAGGACATATCTTTTTCTAGCCTCACATCCATTTCATGATCCGTATACAAATATGCCCCATCTGTCACTCCAAAAAACTTTCTACAAGTATAAATTGTATCCACACCACTTACCGGTTTTTGAAAAAAAGCCTGCGCATTATCTATAATAATATTTGGAAATATTTTTGCCATCTGTAAAATGTTTTCATTTGATAATTGACCATAATAATTAATAACATAAATATAATCATCATTTCCAATTTTTTCTATATTTTGTGGTCTAAATAATCTATTTACCTGATAAAAATGAATTTCAATATTTTCCATCCTGCATGCTTCTACAACTACCTCACAGACAAAGTCTGGCAAAAAAATCTTCTGAATTTTTTTTGCACGTATTAAATATCTAAGACAATTGCGACCAGTATTTAATGCAATACTGTTCTTATGATATGCATTTTTTTTATAATGTTCGAATTCAAAATAGCCTCCCATCTCCTCTATCATGTGACTTCTCCTCTTATTTCATTATTCACACACCAATGTATATTTCTGAAGCATTTGTTGTATCTGCTCTACTGAATTAAACATCATAACATCTATTATTGACAAATTAGGTTGAAACTCATTTTGAAATTGTTCATAAACAATCTCTTGAGTCTGTAAAAATTTCAAACTAATACCTTGCTTTTGGAAATCTGAATAAGAATATAATTGTTGTCCACCAATCGCATTATAATATTCTGTAGCCCCCAGTATACTGCATATGGAAAGTACTTTTTCCTGCCCTTTCATACTGCAATCTTTCTTTAATTCAGATGATATAATAAATTCTGTATGTATATCTAAATATTTACATATTATTTTAAATGAATTGGTTATATACAACGCAAGATTTTCTTTTTTGCATGTCAGCATCTCTCTTATTAACGGATATACCGCTTCATAATATGGTGCTTTTTTATATCCTCCTTCTATTATCCTCAGATTTTTATCAATTAACTTATCATCATTATTAACACCGACTTCATTAATATGTTTATATGGGCTTGCCCCAAGCATCGGTATATTAAAATACTTTACTTCTCCATTAACAAGAATTCGGTTGCGGTTAATCCAGCCACCCTTTATAAAATTTACATCATCATATATCACATACTTATCCACAGCATTCATTAACTGCCAATACCCAATATACGGTACAAAATATGGTTGCATAATTCCTAATTTCATTTTATATCCTTTTCTCTTTTTATTATTTGTTTTACCCAATTCCATACATAATTAAATTCATCCAGTTTTAAAATTTTAGATCCCAATATATAAATTATCGCTCCTAAAGGTATTTGTATACATAAAGTTACGAAATCAGATAATCCGATCCAAACAACTGGATATATTCCTATTCCCATTACGACTGCTAAAAGAATCCCTGACAATATATCTCTTATTTGTTCTAAATATCCATACCCCAACAATTTTTTATTCGGCCAACTATTTATTATTTGACTTGTAAAACTTGATACCAGTAAGCTATATGCCATTGCCATAACTCCATAATTCATTGTTAATAATAAAAGTCCTACACCAATTATTTTTTTTATAACCTCAAGTTTCAAATAATAATCACTTCGCCCCATTGCTTTAATTGCGTTCAAATTTGCAGTATGAATTGGATAAAACATGCTTGTAACACAAAATATCTGCATATACGGCACACATGCGCTCCACTTATCTGTAAGTATAAGCCTTACAATCGGATAGCCACAAAAGGCAAGTCCCATCATTAACGGAGCCATAATGTAAGTACTCGTTTTAATCGCTCTTCGTGTCATCGCTTTTACACGTATTTTGTCGTCCTGTTCTTTCGACATTGTCGGTAATAATACACTGTCAATAGATGAATTTATATTTGTTATAAGCAAATCAGGAAACTGTTTCCCTCTATTATAATAGGCTAAATCAGATGTTGAATACATTTTTCCAATAATTAATTGTCGTATATTATTATATACTGTATCCAAAAGAGAGGACACCAACAATTTCCATCCAAAGGATAATAATTCCTTTAACCTCTTGAATGAAAAGATAAGCTTCGGTTTCCACTTTACAGTCATCCACAAAATAATTGTATCTACTGTAGCATTAAATAGTTGTTGTCCAACTAATGCCCACACACCCAATCCCATGTATGCCATTGCAATTCCAATGACTGCTGCCCCTATCGTTCCACCTAATGTTGCAAAGAAAAAACGTCTAAACTGCATTGTCCGTGATACATATGCCTGTTGGACATTCTTTATACCAGAAATTATTAATGTCAGACTCAACACTCGTATTACCAGAACAAGTGATCCATCATTATAAAACTCTGCTATAACAGGTGCAGTTATAAAGACAAGCAAATACAATAATGTACATATTGCTATATTAAAATAGAATACAGATGAAAAATCCACATCATCCGCATCCTTTTTCTGAATTAAGGCATTTCCCAATCCGCTGTCAACAAATACCTGCAATATTGTAGTAATCACAAGAATTATTGATATTTTTCCATATACTTCTGGTTCTAATATACGTGCTAATATTATTGACACAAGAAACGATACACCCTGCGCCCCACAACGCTCTGCGAAACGCCATATGAACCCTGAAATGACAGAATTACTTTCTTCTGGCATAACATTTCCTCCATTCATTCAATTCGACCAGCCATGGAAATATTGCTTTAATATACGTTTTTATTCGTTCACTTCCAGACAATTCTCTAAAAATATCTCTATATCTTCTTTCTAATATTTTCCTATACTTATTTTGAATCTTTAAAATTTGAATTTCCTGATACCTAACTCTATTATCAATTATTATTTTATATTCCCCTTTTGTTTCTGCATCTAATTTTTTTAACATGCTAATCATATTTTGATAATGTTCAATATACTTCTTAGGATTTTCATTCATTCGTAAATACCATGATGCTTTTGCAGCTACTCTATATGAAGACATTGAATCGTGCAGATACAGCATTCCGCCTCTTATAGCTCCCATAATCTGCATCGAATAATCTATTCTATAAGCATCTCGAAACTCTGGAATTTTATTGAATACCGTCTTACGAAACATTAAACTATTGGTAGCAACAAAACCTCCATCACCTTTTATAACCTCTTCTATACTAAATATTCTGTCTTCTTTTGACGGCATTATCATGCCTGTTTTCTTTTTTGTTTCTGCATTCACCATACTCGTTGCATGTGCGCATATATCACATTCATAATGATCTTCCATTGCATTAACCTGTTTTTGTAATTTACATGGATCTGTCCAATAATCATCACCTTCACACAATGCAATGTATTTTCCTTTTGATACAGGGAGCATATATTTTTCAATTATAGGTATTTTCTTTGAATATTGATTTTCTGTTTGACATATCGTCCGTATTACATCCGGATATTGCTGTTCATACGCTTTAATAATTTTGGCTGTTCTATCTGTTGACGCATCATCATGTATAATAATTTCATATTTAAAATCTGTAATCTGCATCAAAAAACTATTAATTGCATCTTCAATATAAGTTTCCTGATTATATGTTATACATAAAATGCTAACCATTACTTCATTCTTGTTCTCGTAAATGTTCTTTGCCCAACTACTTTCTTGTTTAAAATTCATCAAATACTCTCCTATTTCCTTTGATAGAATAATGCTTTATTTTTGCAAAAACCTTCCAACATATCCAGCCACAAACATATCATTCACATTGAGTTTATTGCAATATTGCTCTCTTACATTTTCATTTAAATCAAACTGTTTGACTTCAATTCCATTGTATATAATTTTGAATCAGCAATTTTCTCTCCAAACATCCACTTTCCTGCTTCATAGAATCAAGCCCAATATTGATCTGTCAACAGCTTTACCAACAACATATATAAATACCATTGTCACTTGAACTATCATCTATCAGACTTATCTCCATTATAGAATTCCTTTCATTTTTCTCCGAATAACCTTCACTGGCTGTAACACATGAAGATATAAACTCAATATAGTCCAATGCCTCATTAATTGAACTTGTAATTTTCTATCTGTTGTCAAGCTATCAGCATATTTACATGCTTCTTGAAAAACTGGTTCATGATTAACAAATTCAACAATCCGTTTTTTTTCTTCTACTTTTTCTTTAGAATTTAACAACAGTAAAATATAATCACATATTCCACCCAGAAACTGTATATACATCTCTGGGATTCCAGTCGTAATTTTTAAATCTGAAGCATAATTTTTAAATGCCCTTACTAAATAAATTCTGTCTTTATATTCAGCAACCCTCAACGTATGTGTAATTGAAGTTTGATTCATTCGATAATTGTATCCTGAATATTCAGACACATAAATAGTTGATACCGCACCATATTGTAATATACGTAATGTATGTATTCCATCTTCACCGTGTACAACTTTTTTATCTGCTTCAAAAGAATAGCTCTTACAATAACAAGAATTCTTAACTACTTTCCCACACATTGAATTATACTGATTATTACCTATCAGATAAGAAAAAAACTCTGTTTTACCTAATGTTTTTCCAACCTCTTTATGAGACAGTTCATTAATATACTCTCCTTTCTCTGAAACCCTTTTTATTGCGAGAATCAAAATATCCACTGGATGTTTTTTTAAAATATTATCAATTTGTTCCAGATAGTCTAAATCAAAATAATCATCTGAATCTAAGCTTACAATATATTCTCCTTTTGCCTCTACATATCCTCTATGTGTCGTTAATAGCTGTCCTTCATTCTCTTTATCAATATATCTAAATTTAGGGTTTTCTCCACATTTCTTTCTTATCATCTCCAATGAAGAATCTTTTGATCCATCATTAATTAACAATACTTCATAGTCCTGATATGTCTGATTTTCAACAGATTCCATACATTTTTCCAAATATTTTTCTGCATTATATATGGGAATAATAATACTAAACCTTGGCATTTCCATCTCTCATTTTTCCTTAATTATCTGTATTGTTTTAACATTAATAACCTATTTTTGCAAATCGACAAATAAACTATTAACTTTCTTCCCTACTTCATTAATATCAAATCCGCTTCTTCTAACCTTTTCCAACATTGATTTTCTTTCATACATCAAACCATTTGCTAAAATAACATCTGCCCACTCTTTTGCAGTTTTTTCCAGCGACATCCGCCAGAAATTTTCTGTCAATTTTGTTTTACAATCAACATTTTCCGAACAAAAAACCTTTAAACCACTTGCTTGAGCTTCTATAGCAGCAACACTAATTCCCTCATACCAGGAAGGCATTATAAATACATCCATTGCCTGTAAAAGTTCTTTTATATCTGATCGATTTCCTAAAAACTTCACTTGTTTTTCCAATCCTTTTTCCAAAACAAGTTCTTTTATCTCAGTTTTCATAGAACCATCCCCTATAAGAAGCAATATACTATCTTTATGCTGTTCTACTATTTTCTCAAAAACATTGACAATAAAAAAATGGTTTTTTGGATATTCAAACCTTCCAACATGTCCAACCACAAACATCTCATTCACATTGAGTTTATTGCGGTATTGCTCTCTTACCTTTTCATTAAAATCAAACTGTTTGACTTCAATTCCATTGTATATAATTTTTAATTTTGAATCAGCAATTTTTTCTCCAAACATCCACTTTCCTGCTTCATAGGAACAAGCCCAATATTGATCTGTCAATAGCTTTACCAACGGCTTATTTATCTTGTTTAACATTCTGGTTTTTAAACTATCATGAAGTTGTGTAGTATGACAATGACTGACCACTTTTCTATTGAATAACCTTGCCAGTATCAAAGGTTCAATAAAACTACAACTCATCATATTACAATATACCGTATGATACTCTGGATGTTCTTTGAATAATTGCGCCAATTGTTTCAAAAACTGAAATGGATGCTTTCCTCTATGCGGCAGTTTGTAAATAATACTTCCATTACTTTCAAAATCTTTTTGAAACCAAATATTATCATAAAGTGATACGAAATCAAAAATGACATCCGTCATATACTTACTAATATTATATAAATACTTTTCAATTCCTCCAAGATTATTACATGCTCCAAAAACTAATATTCGTACCATAATACCCCTATTTCATATAAATTCTTCTTAATCTTTCCATGTATACATCAATATTCGAATACTCTTCTGCCCTTTGTCTTGCTCTACAAGATACCTTTTTATATAAATTTTTATCTGCTAAAAGTCTTAAAATATACTCTGCATAATCTTCTATTTTATCTGCATGATGCCCACAACTCTCTGTCACGATTTCATGTAAGCCTCCTACATCGGAGGCAACTACTGGTTTACCTAGTGCCATAGCCTCTAATGCAACCAGACCAAATCCTTCCCATTTGGAAGGCATACATAAAATGATTGCGTTTTTTAAATATACATATGGATTTTTCTTAAAGCCAACCATCTTAATATGATTTTCCAAATGCAATTTTTGAATTGCTGCCTGACACTCTGCCTCCATTTCTCCAGTTCCAATCATCATGGCACAGATATCTTCTTTTTTCTTTTTCACTTCATCGACAATTTGAATAAACTTTATAGGATCTTTTTGTTCTGTCAATCTTCCTATAAATGCAATATCTGGATTCTCCTTTCTTTCCTCTTCCTCTGCCTTCTCACAAATTTCTTTTGCGTTGAAAGGATTTCCAATAACTTCAACCTTAGATGCAATACGCCTTCCGAATATATATTCTCTATTAACTGCTTCTGAAACAGTTAGAATCTTTTCAAAATTTCTGCTTGCAGCTAAATATATCATTGTCTTAATATTTATTTTTTTTATCCATGATGGATTATTATGTAAATGATTGATTATAGTGATACTTTTTGGAGCATATAAACTTGCAACCACTCCTGCCGAAAAATCATGTGCATGAATTATATCGGGATGATATAACTCAATAATCCGCAGCAATTCTCTTTTATTCATCCCATTAATTTCATAAAAAGTAAAGTGTTTTTTTTCTAAAACTCCTTGTATTTCTCCACCTTCACTACAATATGCCATCTCTATATCTTCTATATTATCAAATGCTTCCATAATCTGACAAATCACATTCTGAGCTCCGGAATATTCACCACTTTTTAAAAAATGTAAAACTCTCATTTATTTCCCCTCTGCTCAATTAGTCAATTGCTACCGCGCCTACCACATTAACGTCTATTTCGCAGCATGTTTTTAACCATTCTTCTATCTCATCACACTTTGTTTTCTTATTTTTAAAAACAATAAACGCATACTGATATTCACCCAGCACTTCCCGAGATTCCACATTCTTATTAACGTCTTCCACAATTTTTAATGCAACGCCTTTTTCTTGCATATAATCTGCCAATTCTTTCAATGCAGAATTATTTTCCGATGAATCTGTTCCAAACAAAATAGCTTTTTTTATAGCTCTTTTTCCACAAATATTCGCTATATTGGCATAAACAAATTCTTTCTTTTTCATATTTCCCAAAACATTTATTGCATAAATGTTCTCTACATCATCCTCTGTCTTAATGTTTCCATTCAATAAATAAAACAATAAAACTGCCAATGCACCTAATACTGCACCTATAATTCCTCCCAATACCGCATACTTAATTCGATATGGGACATTAATCTCCTGTATATTATCAGAACTATTATTGTCCACATCTGCTGCTAATTCATCATCAGTTGCAGAATATACAATTCTCATATTATCTGTAAAACTTTGCACCGTTGCATTATACATAACCTGTAATTTATAGTAAGCACTTGTATTACTATACTGCTTGTTATATAATTCTGCATCAACCATTTCACTATATCCAGAATTATAAATATCCACCAGACAGCCACTTACTTTATTTTGGATTTTGTCCGTATAATTGCGTAACGCATATTCTGCTGCATTTGCAATATCCTCACACAATTCCTGTGAATCAGCAATTACTTTAACAGAAAATTCCGCATAACCATCCATATCCACATTCTGTACATGACTAATTAGTTCTTTTATATACTGTACTTCCAATTTCATTGTCATGTTATCTGCTACATCTTCATAAAATGTGTTGCTTTCTACATATTCAGCAATTACATTCTGTACATAATTTGTTGTATCATTAATATTACAATTAATGACAATATTTCCCTCTTTATAAGGATTAATTTTCATGAAAACAGATTGACTAATATAATCTTTTTGCGTCTGTAATTGTTCTTCCTGTGCTTTAGCCAACTGTACCGCACTCTTTTCTCCATCTGTCAACCAATTGTAAATTGTTGCTGCACTTGTCGCATTTGCATTTAAATTTGCCTCAACTGCTGCATTATAATCTTTCCTATGCATCAGAACCAACATGATACTTGCACAAAAAATGGCACAACTTACAATGACAAACCATTTTTTTCCTATTGTCTTTAATACATCTTTTATATCAATTTTTCTGTCATGCGTGTTATAATATTTTTTTTCCATCTTTTTCCTCTTTCTTCTCTTTTGATGATGCAATTGCTGCTGTCGCAATTATAAAACATGTCATAATACTCCTGTGACGCATCGCTGTCCCTGCATTCGATGTTCCCCAGCAAAATATTCCTGCAAACGCAGCTGAATATAATAATCCAAACAAAATATATGCCTTTTGACATTTGTCTTGTATTTTTAACAACCGATATATTATAAAAAATAATAATGCAATGTAAATTAAAGAATCACTCAAAAATGCGAATGCATCCTGTAATCCTCTCCATTCCCATGGAACCGGTGATATCATAAAATAAACCATTCGAATAACTGTGGCAAGAATAAATTCAAATAAATTATTTACCTGCATATTTCGAAGATAATCAGATCCTCCTGGATTAAACCATCTGGTATATGAATTATATATGGTTCTCCAATTCAATTGATCAAATGACATATAAGTCAAAAAAATATTTTTTAATGGACTATAGAATAAAGCAAAGAGTCCCACTATGGCAAATACAATGATAAACAATGTTTTACCGGATAGTTTTATTTTTTTCTCTTTTCTGCTCCATACTGCAATAATCACTGCATTAGCTGCTATAATGACTACTGAGGCAGAATGCAACAATGTTGCCGGAACCGCTGAAACAAAAGAAAGAATCAACCATCTCATTTTTTTTCCATCAAGCCATTCGATCAAACTATAAAACGCCAAAAAATTAAAAAAAGTAATTAAACTCTCTCGTTGTAATTGCATTGTTGCTAATATGTAATTTGGCCAGAGCGCCATCAAAAATAGCACTACCATTTTGGCATTCCCACCCAGTTTAAATTTTCCTATAAATTTCATTAATAATAGCACACATAATACCCATACGATTATATTTGAATATTGTGCAACGACACGATTCATCCCAAAAAAACGAAAGATGCTATTAATAATATAGGGATATCTTGTATATTGTTGATCAGAAATATTCTGATAATAATAGCAAGCCACTTTATAGAAACCATCACTGTCTGGATTCGTATTGGGAAGGCTTATTAATTTTCTTCCATATATATCCATCATCATACATATGATTCGTATCATATATCCTGACAAGAGTATTATAAATTGACTATTCTGAGTTGTTTTCTTCCAAAATATACAAATTACCATCACTGTGCCTGTTCCCAGAACTAATATGGAGATAATTTCCGGATATAAATCAGAAATCCCTGTCATTGTCACAAATAGCCCCAGTAAACATTCCATTATGATAAAAATCAAACATTCAATCATTCCATTGTTCCCATCTATTTTTCACTCTTAATCTTCTCAATTGCTTCTGTGGTAAACCCTTCTGTACTCTCTTTCATAAAAATAACCTTTAACGTCATAAATACAATTTTCAAATCCAATAGCAATGAATAATTTTCAATATATATTAAATCCAATTTTAATTTATCATAAGCTGATGTATTATATTTTCCATATACCTGTGCGTACCCTGTCAAACCACCTTTTACCTTTAAACGATATGCAAATTCTGGAACTTTCTCACAATACTTGTCCACATGTTCAATCCTCTCTGGTCTTGGTCCCACCAAACTCATATCTCCCTTTACAATATTTAACAATTGAGGTAGTTCATCTATTCTGGTTGCCCGGATTACTTTTCCAACTCTGGTAATTCGTTCATCATTCGCTCCTGCTGGTCTAGATACCCCATCTGCTTCTGCATCTACAATCATACTTCTAAATTTATAAATTCTAAATATCTTACGATTGATCGTACAACGCTCCTGCGTAAAAAATACAGGTCCTCCATCCTCTATCTTAATACATATTGCTGTAATTATCATAATAGGAGATGTAACTACAAGCATTATAATCGAAATCAAAATATCAAAAAATCTTTTAACCGCCTTTTGTACCAGATTTAATCCAAGATTTCTTTCCAAATATAATGGTGTATCAAATAAATTTAACTCTTCCGCCCTTTTCACCATAATATCAGATATTTTTGGTGTAAAATATACTCTAATATCTTTCTCAAAACAATACTTTAAAATTTTATTTCTCATTTCGCTTGGAATATCATTAATTAAAACAGCATCATACTTTTCTATTTCTTTTTCAATAAAGCCCATATCTTCCTTATATGAAATCTGTGCCACAATCTGATACTTATCTGTCCTTTTATTCATCTTTTCTTTTAAACCATTCTCGTATGAACCATATATCTGTATCATGCGATATGGTGGAAAACATCTTGTATATAACTTCATCATTAAAGATGATAATATAAAAATCACCAATAAATTTGCACTTGTCAATATTAACAATGCAATTATAATTGAACCAATTTCATAAATTGATCCGACCATAAGAACACACAACACAACCTGAATAAAATTGCTGACAATAATTGCTAATGACTGTGATAATAATACATTTCCTTTATTAAAGCTTCCTATTTTAAATCCGCCAAATGCCAAAAATAAAAGAATTGTTACTATCATATAAACAGCCACCATCATAACATTTCCCTTGCCCTGAAAATCTCTTTGCAGCAAAATATTTATTCGTGTCCGCCATATATATTCATATTCTATCAAAAGAATGATCAAAATTAGCAAATCTGATATATAACGATATATTTTCTTTAAAGCTTCCATTTTTCTTTTTGTCATTACAAAATACCTCAAAATCTATCATATTCCTACATATTGGAACTTTATTATACCATATAATCATTTCACATACTATATCTTGCTAAGGTTCCATTTTTTTACTGGAACTGTTTTTAACTTCATCCATAAGTTCAACAGTATCAAAAAAACCACGATTCAGCAAGTAAAATCGTGGTTTTCAGATATTTTTCAATGATTGTATATTAATTGGAAGTATCCATAATATTATCCAAACACACTCTCACATTTATCAAGCACAGATGCTATTACGGCATCCATGTCATAATACTTGTATTCGCCAAGTCTTCCTCCGAAAATTACTTTTTCCTCAGCATCCGAAAGTTTTTTATAGTCTGCATAAAGAGCTCCGTTTTTCTCATCATTTACCGGATAGTAAGGTTCATCCCCCGGTTTCCACTCAGAACTGTACTCACGAGAAATAACCGTCTTAGAAATATCATTCCCCGCATCATCCTTACCAAACTCAAACCATTTGTGTTCAATAATACGTGTCCACGGTGTCTCGCGGTCTGTATAATTAACGGCTGCATTTCCCTGGAAGTTTGGCTGGTCAAGAAGCTCTGTCTCAAAGCGAACTGAACGATACTCAAGTGTGCCAAGTTTGTAATCAAAGTATGCATCAATCGGACCTGTATAAACAATCTTGTCTGCAAGCTCGTCCAACTCAGCTTTATTCTCAAGATAATCAATACCTGTACGAACCTCAATGTCACCAAGGATATTCTCAACCATCTTTGTATATCCGCCCATTGGAATTCCCTGATATAAAGCATTAAAATAATTGTTATCAAATGTAAGACGTACTGGCAATCTCTTAATGATAAATGCTGGTAGGTCCTTACAATCACGTCCCCACTGTTTCTCTGTATAGCCTTTTACAAGCTTCTCGAAAATATCTTTTCCAACAAGTGAAATAGCCTGCTCCTCAAGGTTCTGTGGATTGGTAATACCAGCTTCTTTCTTCTGCTCTTCAATCCTAGCTGCTGCCTCCTGAGGTGTTACAACTCCCCACATTTTATTGAACGTATACATGTTAAATGGAAGAGAATAAAGTTCCCCCTTATAATTGGCTACTGGTGAATTCGTGAAACGGTTGAACTCAGCAAACTGTGTGATGTATTTCCACACCTTTGTATTGTTTGTATGAAAAATATGCGCTCCATATTTATGTACATGAATTCCTTCAACATCCTCCGTGTATATATTTCCAGCAATATTATCGCGCTTATCAATCACAAGCACTGACTTACCATGTGCCTTTGCCTCATGGGCAAAAATTGCTCCATAAAGCCCTGCGCCAACTACTAAATAATCATATTTTTCCATCCTTATTTTCTCCTTAAAAAATAAATCTCAATCAATAATTAAAAAACAACTGAACCACCATTGATATACCAATTACCATATTGTGGAGACATATACCAACCTGTATAACCAAAATCTACTGCTCCTCCAGTTACCTTCCACCAGCCACACGTCGGTGATTCATATAAATCTGTGTAACCGAAATCTACTGCTCCTCCGGTTACCTTCCACCAGCCGCATGTCGGTGATTCATACAAGTCTGTGTAACCGAAATCTACTGCTCCTCCAGCTACTTTCCACCAGCCGCATGTCAGTGATTCATATAAATCTGTGTAACCAAAATCTACTGCTCCTCCGGTTACCTTCCACCAGCCACACGTCGGTGATTCATATAAATCTGTGTAACCGAAATCTACTGCTCCTCCGGTTACCTTCCACCAGCCGCATGTCGGTGATTCATACAAGTCTGTGTAACCGAAATCTACTGCTCCTCCAGCTACTTTCCACCAGCCGCATGTCAGTGATTCATATAAATCTGTGTAACCAAAATCTACTGCTCCTCCGGTTACCTTCCACCAGCCATATGTTGGAGAACAATACAAATCACTGTAACTAGTATCTACCTTTCCATTTGATATCTTTTTCCAACCATAATTTGTATCATTATATAAATCATTAAAGTCCGTATTTATCTTTCCATTTACATATAAATAAACATTTCCATCCGAAGCCTCATGCAATCCATTCCAAGTCGTACCTTCACTTTTGGTTGCTCCGCACGTACTGCATTTATAATTTGTCACACCACTATCAGAGGACACTTGCTTCCAATTATGTCCTTTTGCCGGAATTTCGACAGCAGACCCTGCTTTCCCAGCATTACATACCTTACAATGGATACTCTTTTTCCCTTTCGCTGTACAAGTAGGCTGCACGTCTATTGTCATTTCTGTGTTCCAATTTTCTTCACATTTATGAGCCTCTGGCTGCGATATATCTGGAATTGAAGATTCATCATCCGTAAATGCTTTAATACTGAAATTTCCATATCCCCATTTATACAAGTTTCCATCTGCTGAACTTGCATAAAAGCTGTTTCCAGACATCAGGCTAACTGTACAATCTAATTTACTATTTCCATCAATCTCATAACTTACTGCCTGTTCATAATCAATTGCCGGCTTGTCTACTGTTACAACAACAGAAAACATGCTTCCTGGCATTATAACTACCGGACTGCTCAACTCAATTGTATGAATTCCAGCATATGTAATTGTTCCCGTGGTTATAGCATTCTCCCATAATGTTCCACTCGTTGGATTTGATACATCTTTCAAATCTGTATAAACAGCTATTTTATACCCAACATTTGTCTGCCGTGATGTCGAGAGTGAAATTGCTTTTAATGTTTCTGCTGCCACACCGTCTACCGACTTTGCCTTAAAAACATTTGCTGCTTTTAAATAAGATGTATAATATGAATCTAATCCACCATCCAACTGATAATTATTATCATAATTATTATTTGTTGTAAAATCAAAAATCCATGCTCCATCCTGCAACGAAGCATTTTCATAGGACATCCAGAAATAATCTACATATGTTCCCCAACTATTTCGAATTAACCATGCTCCATCTGCACTTGGTTTATTACTGCCGCCAAAATTGTCTTTTGAGAAATTATCATCCCATCCAACAATCATGACAGCATGACCTCCACCTGAATTTTCAGAATCATAATATACATATCTATTCAAACTTGTATTATACGAGAGTCCATCATTTCTATGTAAATAGGAAGCACCTGCTGCCCCATGAGCCATAATTTGTTTTTTGACTTCCTCTGGATTATTCTTCAAACTCAAAACATAGACATTCTCCAAATGAGCAACATCACTTGAATATGCATACTTTGACTCAACCCCATTGCTTAGTACATTATCAACTGCAGAATATGGTACATCTGATTCATTGACCGCTCCAATCCATTGTGTCAAGCGCCTTGATGCCATCTGGTAATTGCCACCAAAATTTAAATAATTGGGTCCACCACTACCTGTTGTATATTTTGCAGTATCGCCTTCTGTTCCACCTAATTGGTCTTTTTCAAAGTTATAAGTAAAATATGCCAGCTGTAATTCACTTAAATCGACATTCTTATCATAAATACCATCATTTATCAAATCAAACTCTGCCAAGCCAACTGATGCAAATGCCCAGCAAGTTCCATATGGATTTTGATCACGTGCCTCTGGATAATTTGCAGTTAATTGATCTATATTCGATGCATATGATGACGGTACACTTTGTGCATGTAATATTCCATCTTCAGTTTCTGACTCATCCAACACAGGTGCATTAATATCTAATTCATCAAATATATAATCATTTGATACCACTACTCCGGTATTACTCACTTCCTGCGTCTGCCATTCCTGTATTTGCGGTTGCTCAAGGTTCCCCGAATTTTCCTCTGCTAAAATGCTATACGGCGAAGCCACTACAAATGGTGTTATACATAATGTCGCAATGAGCATTTTTAAAGTACGCTTTTTCATATAAACTCCTTTTCTTGTATTTCTATAATACATTTGTATAAAATTATGTTCCTAAAATCACATCTTAACCAAATTATACTGCACCATTACTTACATACCAATTTCCTACAGTTGGCGAATCATAAAATCCTGTATATCCAAAATCTACTGCTCCCCCGGTTATTTTCCACCAGCCACATGTTGGCGAATTATATAAATCCGTATATCCAAAATCTACTGTGCCACCGATAATCTTCCACCAGCCACATGTTGGCGAATTATATAAATCTGTGTATCCAAAATCTACTGTACCACTAGTAACCTTCCACCAGCCACATGTTGGCGAATCATATAAATCTGTATATCCAAAATCTACTGTGCCACCAGTAACCTTCCACCAGCCACGCGTTGGCGAATTATACAAATCTGTATATCCAAAATCCACCGCTCCTCCGGTTATTTTCCACCAGCCGCATGTCGGCGAATCATATAAATCTGTATATCCAAAATCTACTGTGCCATCTGTAATCTTCCACCAACCACATGTTGGCGAATTATACAAATCATTATAATTCAAGTTTACCTGACCATTCATAATAACCACCCATCCTAACTCTGATGAGTTATATAAATCATTATAACTAGTCAGAACTTGACCTGACGATATCAGCCACCAATTATTATCTAATTTTTTCAGTCCTGAAAAACTCCAATTGATTTGACCATTTTCATAATACCATGTTCCATTTTCATTACTTCCTAATCCAGTATAATTCCAATTAATATTTCCATCTGTATAATACCACCAACCCTGATCATTATTTGCCATTCCTGTATAGTGCCAATTTAATACTCCATCCGAATAATACCACCATCCTTGATCATTACTCGCCATTCCTGTGTATGTTAAATCTATGCAGCCATTGATAGCATAATACCATGTGCTATTCCCTCCATCAACCATACCAGTATAACTTTCATCCACTTGTCCATTTTTTACATAATACCATTTTCCATCTTTTGCACAAGCAAGACCACTAAATGAAGTATCTAATATTCCGTTTTTCACATACCATTTACCAGATTGATTATAAGCCACACCTGTAAATGAAGTATCAATTGAGCCATTTTTATAGTAAGCCCATCCAATGTTTGAATTATAATATAATCCTTCTACTGAAAAATCCTCTATTCCATCTTTAATATACCAATAGTCTAAATCAACGTTTCCATCTATTCCTGATACACTACCTTTACTACTATGCTGCCAAAAATTATAATTACCTGAATATGTAACATGTGAATTATATTGTGCCAGCCAAATTAAATAATTACCCGCAATCTGGGTTCCATCAATATAATTTGTCAACATGTCTTTATTTGCATATACCATACCTGTATAACCATATTGCTCTACTCTTGCACAAAATGCTTTGCATACATCTGTTCCAGCTTGCTTAGATAAATGCGCATTTGCCAAACGTCCTGTCATTCCATTTCCAAATTCATAATCAATAACTACCGGCATCGTAATATTATAATTACGAATTCTACTAACAATAAATTCTGCTTCCTCTTCTGCTTCTGCCGTACTTATTGCCTGAGAATAAATGTACACACCAACTTTTATCCCTGCCGCTGTTGCTCGCTCAATATTTTGTTTGTAGTATGAATCTTCTACTAATGACCCCTGATCCATACCTCTATAACCTACTCTGATAAATGCATATTCTATACCAGAATTCTTCACAGCATTCCAATCAATATCTTTTTGCCATTTTGAAACATCTATACCATTTTTCACGCCTGTGACAGAAACATAGTCATTTGAACCAGAACGCAGCAACTGAGAATCATTATCTTCCTGCACTTCCATTGGTGACATGCTTCCGTTTTCCATCGGGTCTCTATCTTGTTCTGCCGCATATACACTAGTTGTCATAAATATTCCACATAGTGCGCATACTAAAATCATCATCAAAATTGTTAATTTATATTTATTTCTATTCATTTGCAACCTCCACTTGATTTCTCATTTTCCTATGCATTGTATCCCAAATATCTCTTATTTTTCGTTTTACATAATCACTTATCCATGCCACAGCTAACGCACCAAATAATCCCGCCAAGAAATACATCAAATTACTCCAACTGGAATCGCACCATCTATACCATGGATCATTTATTGCACTAACCATATCAAATCCCGCTAACACAATCTTATTGTTGAGTTTTACCAATATTAAATTGACAATCCAAATAAAAACAATATGGTTAAACATAATTTCAAACGTATGATTTGATATAAAATTAACAAATCTATTGTTCTCCACTACCGAAACTAATGCTTGTGATATTTTAAGCCAAAACAATATTCCAACAACTCCGGTTATAATTGGTCTCATCCCTGCCATCAATCCAAATTGTTCCATTCCTGCTTTACTCCACGACAATGAGTTAAAATAAAACTCATTCCATCCATATATTCCAGCATATATAGCTATAAAAGCAAGTATAACTGTGCATACTGCTATACCCGATAGCTTTTTAACATACTTCTCAAGATATTTACGATAAACTACTCCAATTTGATAAAAGCAAAGCAAAATTGCAACACGATAGAAATTGCATCTTTGTGGAATTATACTATTTACAGTAACATAATTCGTTGTATATACTGATATTACAATAAAAACCATTAAAGCAATCCAATCTTTCCAAAAACGTTTACTGATATAGTGGACAAAAATATATAGTATTTGTATCAAAAAAAGACAACAAACAAACCACGATGGATTGCTAAAATTCCAACATTCTCCACCTTCCCAAGGTCCCAATATTAGATTATGTAATGTAATATCTGCACCTATTTTAACATTTGCAAATTTATATAATAACCATAAGAATAATGCATATAGAAACCACCAAACATAATATGGTATCATTAATTTTTTAATTTTTTTAACAATATATTTTGTAATAGACAAATCGTCTCTCCACACAAAAAAATATCCAGATATAAATATAAATGCTTGCATAAAAAACATATTATATGACAAATATCTTGTCATCAAATTTAATGCAGTCCATGCATGTGCATCTACAACAAATATTATATTAATTGCAGAAAAAATCATAAATTCCTTGTTACTTTTATTCATCTTTCTCTCCATTTTGGAAATTTTATACTTCCATTATATTACCAAACAATCCCCTCTAAAAAGCAACGACATAACTGAAACAAAAAGTATTATTCTAACCTGTATAAATTCATATCCATCCAATTACCATGCAATATAATTGGCTGATCCCATAATTCCTCTTTGTACATATATGGTTCAAATCTTTCAAATAAATAATACGAACCATTTACTATAACTATATTATGTTCTGATAGCAATCCACTTTCATATGGTTTATACGCTGAATATTGTCGCAATATATTATTTAAATCTACTGCCGTAATTCCTGTATCAGAAATTGTCTGTTCCAATACTTCTTCCATTGACTTATTTTGGACACTGTAAATAAATTGATCACTGAAATTATAATATAAAACTATTGAAAAACCTATAAGAAAAGCCACATTTTCTCTAACAGATATCTCAAATTTATCCCCAATACTTAACATTACCAAATATGCAATTGGAATAAACACCATAAAGCTTGTCACCTTACTATTCCACATACAATTCATATATCCTATTAAATACAGAACACTTGTCCATATAATAGCAACCACGATTATTGCTTTTTTATACTTCGCATTTGATTGATAAAGAAATATACACGCCATCAAAAGCAAATATGACATACTGACTTTTATCCATCTAATTGGAACAGTATGAAAATATTTTTTAATATTTTCAAAATTCCATTTTAAAGTTTCCTTAGATATTTTTTTTAATATACTTAATCCCTCATCATTTACCGCTAAATAGATATCACTATTCGCTATACAATTATATTTTTCCTCAGATAACCCAATATTTTGTCCCATTTCATCCGTATAATCTGGCCATCCAAATAACTCTATTTTTTCCACCGAATATTGGTACTCTTTTACAATATTCCAATTCTGAGTCTGCTTAGCATAGCGCTCATCATTTATCCCCCATAATGCAACTATACTACCCACGCTAACTACCATCACTACAAAATGTATCAAACAATATTTTCCAAATGATTTTGTATATATATATGACATTAAATAGCAAAATACACCTGCTATTATTCCTGCAATAAATGCAATTCTGGAAAGCATTCCACTTAATATTAATCCACTAATAATTCCAATTAATTTTAATAATTGTTTCTTTTCAAAATTCCTCACCTTTATCATTTTAACTACCATAGAAAAACATAAAAGAAACGAACTCTTTACATAACTTGGATATATGTAACATTCAAACCCTACCAGCAAACAAAATACCACATATATAAGCCTATGCATTGGTAATTTTTTTTCTGAAAGATAGGACTTTCCCATACTTGTCAATGAAACAAAACAAACCGATACCTGTAAAAGCATGTACCATGATACCTTAGGAAAATACAAATACAATGTTTTCAACACCTTGAGAATAAAGATGTTCATAAAAACTGCATAGCTTGATTCTTGTCCGCCAATAACATTTGTAATAACTGCCTGCATCATTATATCTATATTACATAAAAACCTAGTGTAAGTAATTATGTTTAGTATAAAAAATATGACTATATTAATTATAAGACTTGTAGCCAAAGGAGCTTTTAATTTTTCTCTTAGTTTGTACAAATATTTTTTCATTTCTTACGTATAATCCAATTATCTTAGATGGTAATTGGATTTTTCCTTTCTCCCAGTTAACACTGGGTATTTATTTCCATCTCTGATATATTTTGAAAAGGCACTGTGGATTTGTATCTATTTAATTACAACTTTGACTGGTACGAGGTGACTCAGACCATAGCTTTTCGTCTATTACTGTTAATTAGTTTGTTAACGCATCGACGTTTCTATTTACATGATTACACAGCCAAATTCTCTGTGGAAGACAGCAGTCCTCAAAATATTTATCAGGAGGTATAAACCTATGTCAATGTATTTTATTGGAATTGATATTTCCAAGTACAAACATGATTGCTGCATCATTTCTGCAGCTGATCAAAAAGTAGTTTCTAAAGTCACTGTTAAAAACAATAAAGCCGATTTTGATGAACTACTCACCATCATTAACTCTCTATCTAATCCTGAGGACATAAGAATAGGGTTTGAATCAACTTCCCATTATGCTCTCAATCTTGAACTCTTCCTTGAAAGTTCTCTCCTAACCTTCATGGAAGTAAATCCTATGCTTATCAGCGAATACAAGAAACCAAAGACATTAAGGCGTACAAAAACCGACTCTGTTGACTGCGAATCAATAGCTCGTTGGTTAATGACTGTTGAGTACAACCCCCATTCAAAAGGATTTTACCACGCTTACTCTTTAAAGTCATTAACTCGTTTACGCGATAAACTTATCCGACAACGTTCCTTCTATCTTGTCAAAATCACAAATGTGCTTGATCACACATTTCCTGAATTCAAGCCATTCTTTAATGAGCGATTTTCAAAAACTGCTTTGTATCTGCTTGAAAACTATGGTTCTGCAGAAAAGATGGCTCGCATGAATTCAGCCTCTTATGAAAAACTTCGCTCATTGTCCAGAGGCAAGTTTTCGCCCCAACAATTCCTGAAGTCAAAAGCGTTAGCAGCAAATACTGTTGGTGTAAATAATTCTATCTTCGATGTAGAACTAAACAACCTCTTATCCTTGTATAAATCCCTTGCAAAAGAGATTGATACTATTGAAAAAGAAATAAACAAGTTGATTGAAGAGGTTATCCACACTACATGTCTATTCCTGGAATAGGCTCTTTATCTGCTACTGTAATCTATTCCGAGTACAGAGATATATCTAATTTCTCCAATCCCGGACAGAGGCTAGCGCTTTCCGGAATAGAGCCCGGCGTAAATGATTCAGGCACCGAATCTCACGGTGGAAGAATGGTTAAGCGTGGATCTTCTCAACTTCGTTATACATTGATAAATTGTTGCCTTCCATTAATCCGTTTTGATATGACATTTGCAACTTATTACTCCAAGAAACGTGGAGAAGGCAAACCGCACCGAGTAGCCATTACTCATGTCGCAAAGAAGCTAATTAGAGTCATCTATGCATTGGAGAGGCTAGATATAGACTTTAATACTCAAAAGCTTCATTAAATCCAACTCTTCAAAGTTGACTACATCCATCTGAAATATGGTATGTTCAGATGGCTTATTAAGGTTACCCTTTTTTGCAATTCAAAAAATTTTTTAAAACCCCTTGACTGTTTATAGTTTGTCACCTCTACACTAATATTTTATCGGTTATTATTAACATGTAATTTACAAAATTGTATTCCCATCTTTCAAACCTGTTATTTATGTCCATCACTGTTATATACACTATTTTGACACTAAAAAATCTCTCATAAAGTAAAATAAACTGAGTAGCAGAAGTATATACTTCTGCCACTCGGTTATAAATGAAATATTATCAAATAATGATTTGAAAAATTAAATATTTGCGTTAACTGAACATTCTTTATTTAAAAAAATGAAACATTTCATAATTTGCCGATGTTTCATTGTCATGTGCCCCAATCATAAACTGTGCATATGCCACAATTACTGTATCATATGAATTATCAGTAATGTATTGTTTTAGATTGCCATCCCATGCCCGTAATACCAATGTATCCACTCTACTTGCTCCAAGAGACAAAAACGGCACCATAACCTGCGAATAAGAGTCTCCTAATACTAGCACCCGTCCACTCTCAATATTATGATTTACTATCTTTGAACCGCTCATATTAGGAATATATGAATAATGCCAACTTGGTGCACTATATATATCCGTGTTATTTTCTGGTAAATATATGGATTTTGCTATCAGTGCATCTGCAAACGATCCATCTGTCTTACTCTCTCCTTTATATAGCGTATAATCTGTATCATACACGGGTTCTATTTCGCAAAAATCATCCAATCCCACATATGCTTTTCCAAGCTTTTTTCCCTGCTCTCCAAGCCATGCATCCTCATATTCCGTATAATAGAAATTTTCATCCTGATACAAGGCTTTATCAATATCATAGCCATATTCCGCATTCAGTTCGTCCACGATTTTTTCTGCTGCCCATTTTCCACTTGGAACAGTCCAGTGATGATCCGTCCGATAAAACATTTCGTAGCTGTCTTTCTTTTCCTCTACAATTTTTTCCCTTAAATCCAGATATGTGATTCCTGCATTGTCCAGTCCACTTAAAAATGTATCTGCATTTTGATTTGAATAGCTTACCAGCCCAAGATCTCTGTCACATCACTATCTTTCAAATACTTGACTGGTTCATTCACATACAATAACTGTATCCCACATTGATCCAGATATTCTTTCAGCAATTTCATCTGGCTCACTTCATATTCCGTCGATGTATATGGATATATTCCTGCAATATATCCATTTTTCAAAACCACCCCACCATTATTTTTATAAAAATCTCTCATTCCAAGCTTTTGGGATATCCAGCCATTCAAGTCTACGAGATTCTGTTTCCCCCATAAAGAACTTGTAAAATCTGTAGTAACTGTACTGATTTTTAAATTTTGCTCCTCTGCAGCTACCTCCAAAGCTGTTTCTTCCACATTTTCACTGCAAACTTCATTTTTTGTTGCTGTAATAAGTTCACCTATATACTGATAACTATGACTTTTTATTGCAACTACTATTAATCCGGTCAGAAGAAATACCGATATGATGTTCTTCTCATTTACAATCTTTCCCACCGCAATTCCTCCTTAGAAATTCGCATACATAAATGGATTATTCTGCCCTGCAACTACAAATGAAAGTGCCCATACAAACAACCCTGCCATAATCACTGTCATGCCCACATTTACGCTTATCGTTCTGGCTCTAGTTTTCACCTTCCATTTCTGAAGCCATGGGACAATCGGTATTGCAAATAGCACAGCAGCAAAAATTATCACACCATACTCCTGTAATAAAATAAATGCCCGGTGATTCCATACAATATCCCCACCACCCAAAAACATATATTTTATGTAGGAAACTCCATGGCGCAGACTCGTTGCATTAAAAATCACCCACTGAAAATTGATAATCAGTAAACAACCTGCCTGATAAATCATTTTATAAATCGGATTTTTTAGTCGCTTGGGTAAATTTGTTGTTTTTTCAAACGCAATTAAAATAAAATAAATAAGTCCCCACGCAATAAAATTCCAGTTTGCTCCATGCCAAATACCGGTAAGCAGCCATACCACAAGCAAATTAATGTATAAACGAACATGCGATTCTACTCTGCTTCCTCCCAACGGAAAATATACATAATCTCTAAACCATGAGCTCAGTGAAATATGCCATCTTCTCCAAAATTCAGAAATTGATTTTGTCATATATGGATAATCAAAATTTTCCGAACAATGAATTCCAAACATTTCTCCAATACCGATTGCCATATCCGAATAGCCAGAAAAATCGTAGTATAACTGTAAAGAATAACATAAGGATCCCAGCCATAATATTGATCTTGTCGCATCGGAAGGATCTAATGCAAAAACTTCCGTTGTAACATGTCCCATGACATTTGCGATCAATACTTTTTTTATAAATCCTATTGTAAATCGATATCCTCCATTAGCAATTTCCGCTAAAATCTCTCTCTTGTCTCTGTTCCCCTCATATACTTCATAAAACTTGCCATACCTGCAGATCGGACCTGACGCTATCTGTCCAAAAAAAGACAAATAAAGAGCTGCATATACCGGATTTTTTCTAACATCTATCTTCTGAGTATAAATATCAACCAGGTAGGAAATCGCCTTAAAGACAAAAAAAGATATTCCAAGCGGTATCAGTAACTGTTTTGCTTCAAAACTTGTATGCAATGCACGGTTCAAATTCAAAACAGTAAAATTATAGTATTTGTAATAAAATAATACTGCAATATTTAAAACACATCCTGTTATCAGAAATATCTTACCTAAGTTTCTTTCCCGAAACTTTTCAATAAAAACCCCAAAAATAATATTTATTCCTATTGCAACCATAAATAAGAAGAAATATTGAGGTGATCCACATGCATAAAAAAACAAACTCAATATTAATAAAAGATATTTTTGTAATGCAGGCTTAAGCACATAAGTACACAAAGCCAATGGCAAAAAAACAAATAAAAATGTTACGTCTGTAATTGACATTTTTTTATATTTCCACGCTTTCTTAAACTACTGTCTTTAATGCCCCGACAACCCGGTCAATTTCTTTTTCTCCAACCACATACGAAGTCGGTAAATTAAATCCTCTTTTTGAGATTTCTGTGCTGACACGATTAGAAAATACATACTTTTTGTAGATTTCCATCTCACTCAGCGGAATAAAAAATGGTCTTGCATCAATATCTGCTTCTACCATTGCATTCATGCAGGCATTGCGCATCTCCTCATTCTGTGTATACGCTGTCACAAGCCACGCAATCTTCTTTCTATCTGGCAGATCATTTCTCTGTAATTTGATTCCTTCAATATCTTTTAATCTCTCACGATAGGAATTTTCTAATTCTTCGCGCCATTTTAATGTTTCCTCAATATTTTCCAGCTGTGCTACACCTATGGCCGCCTGAAGGTTTGTCATTCGATAATTAAAACCTACCACCTCATGATAATATCTGCGTTCTTTACTCATACCATGATCACGGTAAAGCTTCATTTTTTTCTCAAGTTCTTCATCATGGGTAATACACATTCCACCTTCCCCTGTCGTAATTACTTTATTTCCAAAGAAAGAAAAGCATCCTACATCACCAAAGCTTCCCACTTTCTTTCCTTTATACATTGCACCATGTGCTTCTGCACAATCTTCAACAACATACAGATTGTGTGCCTTTGCAATATCCATAATTCTGCCCATATTACATGGCTGTCCATAAATATGAACCGGAATTATTGCTTTTGTTTTTGGCGTAACCGCTTTTTCTATCTCATCTGGATCGATGCACCAGCCATCTTCTTCAATATCAACGATCACTGGTGTTGCTCCTGTATATAGAACTGCATTTATAGTTGCAGCAAAAGTAATATCCGGTACAATTACCTCATCACCTACTCCAATACCAAGTGCCGTTAATGCCAAATGTAACGCAGTCGTACCATTTGAAGTTGCTACACCATAGGGAACCCCACAATAATCAGAAAATTCCTGTTCAAACTGTGTTACATATTTTCCTGTACTGGAAATCCATGTGGACAAAAAACCATCTAAAAGATATTCTAATTCTTTACCATTCAGCTGTGGCTGTGCGATTGCCAATTTCATCTTGCTATTGTATTCACAATAATCAACAACCTGCATCTTTTCATTCACAATGGGAATGATCTTTACCTTTTCATTAAATTTCTTTAAAACATCCTCTGTCTTTTCTGTATCATAAGCATACACAAATTCCCTACTTTCAATATCTGATACTTGAGCATCTAATGTTACACCTTTTAATAACCCACGTCTGACATCACCATCTGTAACAAGACCTTTTAATACATCTTTATCATCTACAATAAATACAATTCCCTTTCCAGATTCATTGATTTTATTCAATGCATCCCTTACAGTACTTTTTTCATTACAAAAAATCTTTCTTTCCATAATACTAACTTTCCTTTCTGTATGTATATACTAATATATTCTTAACTATGTATTTTTCTGGCTGGACTTCCTACATAGATTCCCGGTTCTAAAATATCTTTTATCACAGTACTCCCAGCACCTATTATAACATGATCCACAATTTTTCTTTTATCTATCACAGTACTTCCCGCTCCAAGAAATACATGATCACCAATTTCGCATCTGCCACACACTGTCGTTCCGGGTGCTATATGTGTATGCCTTCCTATCCGTGTTTCATGCTCAATAATAGCCCCTGTATTAATGATTGAATTACGACCAACTTTTGTCTGTGGGCCAAGATAAGATTTTTCTGCAAGAAATACCCCCTCTTCCATAAATGCATCTAAGCCAATGATCGCAGATGTAGCACAGACATTTACAGGTTTTCCACCTGCCAGTTCTGCTTTCTCGTACATCATCATTCTTTGTTCATTATCACCAATCCCTATGATAAATGAAAACTTTTTACCATACTGTTTTTCAAAAAAAGCATCATTTTTTACAGTCTCATATCCGAGAATCTGTTCACCAGGTTCACAATTAGGGTCTACCAATACAATATCCTGCCGCCTATTTAATGCATTTACAATACTTCTCGCATGTCCACCACACCCAAAAATATATAGGGTATCTTCCATACAGATCACCTTCTTAGCACTTGTATACTATGTAATATTTCCTGCACATTTCCATTTGTCTCCAGCGTAACAGGAATATCCTCATTAAAATATTTCTGATACATCTTTGTAATCTCACTTCCCTCTGTCAGAGGTTTATGTTGATCGACAATTCCATTATTTTCACTCATATGAATCCATTTCACATATGGCGCAAAATCAGCGCACTGTTTCTCATAATTCTTATTTAATGTTTTTGCCGATACATGAAGATGCGCCAGATCTAATAACAGATCAAATTCGAGCTGGGACTGTAACTCCTTAAAATCCTCATAATCTGTCAGCATTAACAAATTTTCCATTCCAAACCGTTCATAATTGTCCTGATTCAAAACATTATTTTCAAGATATAATCTAATTCCGCTCTGCTTGCATATGTTATCTATCATTTGATATGCACCGCAAAAACGATCTAATGCCTTTCCCTTATCATAAATAACATCATTAGATAATGCCTTGCCAATCTCATTCGGTGCTATCTCCACGAAAAATCCCGCATGAATGGACAAAACCCTACACTCCAGGCGTTTTAACATTTCAATACAGTTTTTATAATGATCGATGGACTGCCGATAAATTTTATCATTGCATGCCGCAAGATTTACTACAAAATCCTTCTTAGGTGGTGGAAAATATGAATGGCACACGTAATTTACCTTTTTTTTCTGTGCATAATATTGTAAATCATCCTCAAGTTCCGGATAAAACACAGTGCCACCGGATAACTCAATATTTTCTATTCCTGCATTTGAATACATATATAATACATCACCAATTTTTTCTGCATGCACGCATGCCGATGAAACATAAATCATATTACACCTCTAATATATCATCTTTTGCAAAGTCTCTGCACGCAATCCTGCCCAGCAGCTCATCATAATATAACGCTGAAATTCCAGCACCATTTGTTCTCTTTGCAACAATATTATCTGCTGTAAACGGTTCACCTTTTCTTATTTCCTTTGCTGCAACAAAACATTTCTGCAATGAACGCCTGGTAAACTGTTCAGCCAAAGTGGGGGTTTTTATCGTTGTTCCTAAGTAACTTTCCACCCTTCTTATGTCCTGTACCAGCTGTTTCAACTCTTCCGGTGTAACAGACGCCTTATGATCCGGTCCCTCAGCATTGCGGTCTAAAGTAAAATGCTTCTCGATTACCTTTGCGCCTTTTGCAACTGCAAAGGGTGATGCTCCAACTCCCTTGGAATGGTCTGAATAACCAACCAGAATATCAAACTCCCTATGAAAAGTATCAATGATATTGAGATTTGCCTCATTATCCTCAATCGGATAATTCGCCGTACATTGTAAAAGTACTACATCTTTATTACTAGGATAAATAGCCTCCAAGGCTCTCCTCACTTCTTCCAGATAACACATCCCTGCTGACAGGATGATCGGCTTTCCGAGTGCTGCAACCTGCTTCAGATACTGAATATTCGTCAGATCCGTTGCTGCGATCTTGATTGCTGGCACATTTAATTTTGCAAGTGCATCTAGACTGTTTTTTTCAAACGGTGTAGACAAAAATGTAATTCCCTTTTTTTCACAATAATCTTTTAAATACTCATTGTTCTCCTCTGTAAGTTCCAATTTTTTTAACATTTCAAACTGGGACTGGGATGCATCTGTTGTCTTTTTCTGATAAGGTGCCTTATCAATATTCCTGAGAATAATATCCTCTGATTTGAACATCTGAAACTTAACAGCATCCACTCCCGCCTCACAGGCTGCATCAATCAGCTTTAATGCTGTTTCCATCTTACCATTATGATTCACTCCCGCTTCTGCAATGATATATGCAGGTGAATCTTCCGAGATCTCTCTCTGTCCGATTTTCATTGAATGATTAAATTTCATAATCTGCCACACCATCCCTTCTTTACATGTTCCTAGCGTGTTCCCGAATTTCATTGAACTCATTATATTTACCATATAAATATTTTGCGATCACCTGCATCAGTTCGAAATCATTTTCATGATCCAAATCTAAAATTGCCGTGTCGTACATCTTGATGATTTCACAATATCCATGTAAAACTCCAGCATCACTTACCAGAAACTCCGGCTTATATGCATACATGGAAGCATTCATATCATAAATTTCAGGTGCCTGCTGTCTTGCCGTATAATTTGATTTAATAACACCTACATAACCATGTTCTACCTTCATCACCATATTAAAATACGGATTTCTCCTGGAGTCAGTTACAGAGAACACCACATCACAATCTGTTTCAATTTTCTTTTCCACAAGATTACAAATATCATTAACTGTCCGCAATGGTGATGTCAGATCCAGATCTATTACCATGTCATATTCGCACTGGTACTTTTTCTTCATTTCATAATAAGTGTCTGCTATCACAGCCTTCTTTGGTGCAGAATCATTTGCTAATTCTTCTTTCCGTTCTACAACATCTATTTTTCTTGAAGAATTCTTTTTTAAAATATCTACTAGCTCCTGACTATCTGTATTCACTGCAATGTCAGCCTCATATTTTGTGTTTCGTTCTAAATATAGATCAATCGCTGCTAACGTATACATTGGTAATGGTACATCCAGAAAATCTCTTATATTCTTATTTTTGATCCCTTTTGATCCGGCTCGTCCACATATTGTAAATAAAATTCTCATTTCGATACCCCCTGTGTCAGCAATAAAGTTTTGTATGCATCCTGCATGGTATTTTCATTGTTACATTTATGCTCAACCATGTCCAGGAAATGTTTTAATTCAGAAATCTGAAAATCATTTCGCTCTTCTGTAAGATCAATGACCTTTCCACTTTTCAAATACCGAATCTGACTCCTGATCAAATCACATTCGATTGTTTCCTTAGCAGTATAAATCTGCATTTCCCTGATAGGCACCCTGCCAAAGTAATCTAAATGCAGTTCCACTATCTTATCACGATATTTACCTATATAGCAGGCAATATCATCACTATCAATTTCAAGATCCGACACCCGCGTAATAACCTTATGTACCATATCTGGCATACCAAATAAATATTTAATATAATCCCACTCATGGATCAAGTCGATTGCTACTCCTCCTCCAAGATCTTTATGGGCGCTATATGTATCCCTGTAATCCTGTCCCGGCCGCCATTCTGGCAAATAGCTCGAACTGATGCATCTGACTCCGAATACTTGTTCATTTGAGATATGATTTTTTACATATTGGATCACTTTTGTATATCTCAGCGGACATGCAACATAATATGTTTTACCCTCTGTTTCCTGTATTTCAGCAAAGTGTCCCAATTGTTTTATGGAGGTAATTGGTTTTTCGATAAAGAAATGTTTTGCTTTATCGTTCACTACTTTAAGCACTTCCAGATGATATTCCGTAGGATTGGTAATAAAAATAACATCATAATCTTCCGGAAGTTCCGTCAAACTATTATAACTTTGTGTAATGAGTGTCCGAATCTCTTCTCCCAATGGTCTTCCCCTGCCACTTCGACATACATCGATTTGCAAATCCTCTGACCTATCTTCAAAGATCTGCTTTAAATTTTTCATATGACGCTTTCCTATAGATCCTACGCCAATAAAACATACCTTCATTTTCTAACCCTCAATCAAATCCAACCATTTGATAGTTTTTTTATCTTCTGCAAAACCATACTCCGGTATTTTTTCCCCGGCAATATAGGAGAAAAATCTTTCTACCTCACTGAGATACGCATTTTCTACAATGGACTGGTTATATCCTTCCTGATGATCTACTTTCTCATACAATTCCACATGACAGTCTTCCTTTTTCTCTATGTCATAATCATATAACCCATTCCCTGATCCATCCCAGGAAAGATACAGATCTTCGCTATAAACCTCCAGATTCCTCACTGCTTTTCGACTGAGTACATCGACCGCCAGCATCCCTTTGGCACCCGACATGTGCTCTATTAATATCATATAATTGTCATTATAAGATAAATTGAGACTGGAATTCTTACTCTTCCTTACTTCTACCTCGCTGATTTCGCCAAATACCTTTTGTATCCAAGGTAATTCTATTGCCAGAAACTCCCGGCATCCATTTGTCCTTGCATCGCCGACAAAAAAATCTTTATAATTTTCCCATGGATGCCAGTCTGGCAAATACTGTCCCACATGATAGGTATAATTTACCCTGCCTTTAGAGGAAGCGACACGCCTGTTAATATACTTTACCTCGTCCCTGTATAATATGGTAGATGATAAAAAGAGCTTTAACCCCTTTTCCGATGCCAGCTGCATATTTTTGTCATAATCATCTGCCACCAGATTTAACTCTGTAAAAACATGAAGTTCCTGATTTAAACACTCTGTTATGATTACATGGTGCGATAACGGCGATGTACATACAAATGCAGCGACTGCTCCATTGCTGCATTCTTCTATGGACTCTGCTGTTCCTATATGATACAGGGACTGTGCATCCCTTCGTCGATCCTCTCTTGAATCTACACCTACGATTTCTATCGTCTCATCAAGTTGTCTTATCAGCCGAATCCTTCTTTTTCCCATTGATCCCAAACCAATCACTATTACCTTCATATTCTTCTCCTTCACACTATTCCATTTTTCCTATGGCTTACTATTACGTTATGTATGTGATAGTACGTCATTCATATATATTTACAAGAATGAATATTCAAACATATCCTATACAATGCCCTATGAAATATAGCAGACTTTAATTTTTTACAAACTTGTGAATTTAATCCTATTTTCCTTTTTACACATCAATCTATTATCCACCAAAATTAATAGGTATTCGGTACATACTTTTATCATTTTCAAGAATCAAATTCACCTTAATATTATCTAATTCCGTATCATCAATATATACATTTGCTTCAAATGCACTATACTGTCCGCCATATTTACCAGCATCTTTCAATTGTTCGTTTTCCATTTGTAAGGTGTAATTATACCTATATTGTTTTTTTTGCTTATCATAAATCTGAATATATACATTTTGAGCAAAAGAATCCTCTCCTTCCATATATACATAACCACCTATATGCAAATTGCTATCCTGAAGTTCATATTCCACATTTTTCACAATATCCCTGCAATCTGTTTTTATATCTGAAATATCTAACTGGAGTTCACCTTCATCAAAACGATAAATATATAAATCTTTCACTTTTTTGACTAATGTACAATATGTGTCCGGTGCATAATTTTCCTGTATATATTTCAATATAGTATTCATCTCAAAATTGCGACTCTCTGATGCACAATAAAACATTGTTTTATTATTCACGATATCCGCAAAAGGATTGTCTACATTATAGTCAGACAATGGCTGTCTAAAAACCGGTATAGTATATTGATTTAAACGAAAAATATTGTGATAAAATCCTTTTTCAATAATTTCATCCGGTGCAAAACATGGATAAATAGTATGCGTTTCATAAGCACTAATCAAATATAAATGCTCTTGGTCTTCTGATAATAGCGACATTTTATCATAATTATCATGTGCAAACTCCTTTTGGGAATCTATAACTCCATAATATGCCCCCAGATAATTGCTAGTGGTAATATCAGCATAAAAGTAATTTACTGCCACAATAAATAATACACTTATTGGCATTACAGCTTTTAATAAATCGTGTCTAGCAACGACTTTCTCACCACTAGCATAATATAACAAAATCAATGCTGCTACTATAGCAATAGAAGCATCCACATGATTTTGTAATCTTCCCCTGTAATACATATACAAGTATGCCATTATCCAGCATATACTAACAAAGGCTATAATCGGATAATTTCTCCTTTCTCCATACACAAGGATTAATATCAGACATGCTAGCCATAGGTAAAACATTGTGTTGTGAGCCAAGTATGTGCAAAGATATCTTGCAGCTGACTTAATAATCTGATATAACGGCTCATCTTCCGACATTTTGTAAATAGATCTAATTTTTCCTAATGTTTTTTCCGTAAATCTGTCTGTATCGGAAATATTTGCATATTTTGACCACATCACGTAATCATTTTGCGTAATACCAATCTTTTCATAATCTTTCTCAAAAGTCTCATAATCTGGCCATCCATAGTCAAGAACAGAAGACCTGACAGTGTTAAATTTTATGTATTCCGCCCACACTTCATCATTATTAAAAGCATATGCATGTACTTTATTGACAGCTTTTCCGAGCACAAGTATCATTATTGTAATCAAAATAAAAATAGCACTTTTCTTTAAAAATTCTTTATCCCATTTTTTCCATGCCTGAACAAAAAGTAATACATATACACTAAAAAACATTGCCACAATCAATTGCAGCATCCCACTTCTCCATAATATCCCCAGTGAAATCAGCAATACACCTATAATATATTGGTATATTCTAGTTTTTTGATCTATTGCATATAATATCAACAATAAACCAGCAGCCATCAACAATGCTCCAGTTTTTGAAAATGTAATCCTCACATACACTTCATATGCAACAAACGACATAAAAACACAATAAAAAAGCAAAAACTTTTTCATTGGATTCTTTTTCATCAAAACGTACGTAACCGCACAAAACCCCAAAAAGATAGACATATTCTGTATCACATAATACCACGAAACATTAGGAAAGCTCACTAATAGAAATTTTAAGAAATATCCCATCAAAATGTTTACATACAAAATAAAAGGGCTATATTCTCCATTAACCCCTCCATATAAAACATTACACATATCATAGTCATCGCTCTTCATCGTTGGTTCAAACAGAAGCATTATCACTGCAAATGACATTATATTAATTCCTATCAGACATGCCCAAAAGGATATCTCTTTATGTTTTTTACAAAATTCTACATTTTTTCCTATTAGTTTTTCCAAACTATAACCTCTGTATTTCTGTATTACGCTTTCCGTTTTCGTAGGTTTACATATACTATCAAAGTTCAATTATATTACCGTCTACTATTCCAAACCTTTCCAGACACTTCTCCATCTCTTGTTTTGTAATATAGTTTGCGTGAGATCCCTCATTTTTGGTTTTCTCATATAATTTATTGAAATATATATACAAAGCCTTATATCCATATGCTCCCATGTACAAAATAATACTTGTGGTATACATAAAAATGATGTCTACATTTCCCAAGTATGGTAGTATAGCCTCACCAGGTATCGAACTGTCTATTTTTTGTACACGAACTTCAGGAGCAAATTGATACGGCGTATCATCTCTTGGGTGGCACTTTAAAATAATACTGTGATATTTCGAATTAATATAATCCTGAAATTTTTCTACATACTCATCTACTGAATTTGTTGAAAAATCTAAAAGACGATCCGTAAAAATGATTGCCTCTGCATTTTCAAAATCACACTCTGAAATCTTGCTATAAATTTTTCCTGTTGTAGCTTTATACAGCTCCATATCTGTTTTTGACGTATCAAAAAGTTTTTTCATACGCTTATAGTTTTTATATATCATCCGATCTGGATTACTACAAAACTTTTCACAATTTTCAGTTGTTTTTAACGGGTAACGATGTCCGGGATTTGCATATCCCATCTTTGCCAGTAAAAAACCCTGCCAGTCATATGGATTGAACAGATTCTTTAAAAGACTCCGGTTGGATCTTTCAAAATAATCTCCCATTCCGTCTTCAAGAATAACGACCCGCTTTTCATCACTCAATGCAATAAACGCTCCTGATACAATACCAACATCAGTAAGCACTACTGCAATGTCATACTCTTCATCATTAATGTATTTTCCAACAAGTCCTTTGCAGTATTTCTTCTGCATACCTCTTATTGCGTACCAAAACATTTGACCAAAAACAACCAAACGCTGTCTCAAAGACATTGTGAGAAATGCTCCGTCTTTATCTCTAATAATTTCTTCAAAAATGCCGCTTTTTTCACAATATACGCTCATATATTCACCCTTCGCCCCATTTGGCAGGCAAAGAGCTGTCCACTCATATTCATCTCCATATGTACAATAATACCACAGAAACTGATACAAATTATGTGGATCATATATTAACGCGATACCTTTTCTTTTTTTATTACTTTTATCCATTATTCTCTCTTATTCCTTTTCATTATAAATTGCTGAAAAGTATTCCCTAAATTTATATGGGTGATTCTCATAATCTCTTGGCAACTTATCTGCCACGTCACACAATTTTTGATAATTCATTCCCTTTTTATCGTTTTCACTATACGCAATAATCAAACGCAGTGGATCTACTTTTTTTTCATTACAGCATTTATAAATATCCTTCAAAAATCCAGAGTGAAATCCCGCATACCCACATACCAAATCTAACGGGTTCTGTAAATTTCTTGTTGTAATGTCACGTAACGAAATGTATCCATATTCCAACAGACGAGGAATATCAATATTAATAGGGTATCCCATTTTTTTCAATGTCATAACTACCATCTCTGTAGAAGCATTGCCCAGACTTCGACCTAATCCCTGTAAAGAGCAATCGATCAGATCAAAACCTTTTTCCACACAATAAACACTATTAGAAACAGCCAGTCCTAGATTGTTATGACCATGAAACCCCATTTTAACATCTGAAATCTTTCTAACCGCATCAAAGTACTCCCCTATTTCTTGTGGCAACATACTTCCGGCTGAGTCTACGATATACACATAATCTGTACCATACATTTCTACCAGTTTCGCATTATCAGCAAATTGTTTTGGTGTGACAATATATGTTTTCATAAAATTAGTCATAACTGTCAAACCTAATCGTTTTGCCTCTTCTATATAGACTTTTGCCTTCTGTGGCTGATCCGCATTTACTCCCACTCTAACAAATGAAACACCTTTTTCGCTTGCAGTACGTAAATCTTCCATCCTTGCAATATCTGGTATACAAAAGAATCCAAACTTGGCTTTCTTTAATACTCTTTTCACAGCATGCATATATTCCATATCTGTGTGTAGCGATATTCCATTTTCAGGAGAACTGGCATTGAGTCCCATTCCATGTCCTATTTCAATATACTCCATACCCAATTTTTCCAGTCGTGCTGCTATCTCTGTCACATCTTCACATGTAAACTTAAAATCTATAGCATAACTTCCATCTCTGATCGTTGTATCTAATATTTTCATAATTGTTTACCTATGGCTTTCCTTTTACTATTATTAAAATTTCTTCACGCTTCACCCACATATAAATTAAACTCAGTACTAACATTCCTATGAACACAATGTATCTTAATACTATCCTGGCATATACCATTTCAAATATCAGACAGCCGCACACCACACTTAAAAAAAAGACCATAAAATTTTTATCAGAGAACAAGTCTCTATTGAGTCCCTGAACAAGCTTTCTCGCCAGAAAAAAAAGAATGATATACGAAACGACAGATGTATATGCAGCTGCTACACCACCAAACTTTGGAATAAAGAAATAATTCAAAATAATATTTACTATTGCTGCTATAAGCACACAACACGAAACTTTACCAGATTTTTTGTAAAACAATCCAACTGTTGTATAAAAAGTATACATTACCATCAGGCATGATCCCAACACAAATGGTGCAATATATTTAAACTGCCAATATTGCTCAGGTCCAAGTACCTTTATTAATTCCGGCGAAATCATTAACAGTCCAAATGCCATTTGCGCGAATACTGCCAAATACCACTTTTGTACATTTTTAACATTTTCAATATTTCCACTGTCAAGTATCCTATAAATCCATGCTTGCCATACTCCACTTGTTGCCTGCATCACTGCATATAATATATATCCCACATTGTAAACGAGTGCATATACTGCCGTCTCTTCTGCACTATAAAAACTCGTTATCATAATATTATCACTTTGCTGCATCAACATATATGAAATAGAGCTGAGCACCGAGGGCACTGATATTTTCAGTGCATATATCCAATACTCTTTATGATATATGCCATTCCGACCATGTAACATATAAGTCATCACACATACCGCACATCCTGCAACTCCTGCGACACTTCCAATAATCCTTGCATTCAACGAAAATGCCGGCCACATCAAAATTAATGTAACAGAAAAAAATATCTGTAAAACATTGGGCAATAGCATAAACAGTGTCTTTATCTTATATCTATTTTCCATGTTTGCAGAATAGTTAAAGTAATTTACCACAAAAAAAGAATATGCATGAAACAATGCCATAACCAGCATAAATGTAGGAATATCAAGCCTACACAGAAGATTAATTAACATTGTACAACCACATACCACACTAAAAACGAGCATGGACAAAACTAACAGTGAAGCCCGCACTCTGTGTATTTCATCCCGATAATCTATGTAAGCACTGTTTAAGCCTATAAACAAATTTGCTCCAACTAATGTTGTAAAAATAGATACCATTGAATAATAAGTACTATATAATCCATAATCCTTCTGCGTCATAATTCTAGTAAAAATAATAGTTCCCAGTAAAATAACGCCTTGCCCAAGACCATTTCCAAATATATAAAATATTGATGCCTTCAACAGTGGATTAATTTTATGTTTCATCTTTTCTTCCTATCCTGCATTTTAGCACTTGTTGTCTTTCAATATATTAAAAATCACTTCAATAATATATTGTATATCATTTTTTTCATAACGTTGATCTACCGGAAGAAAAATTGTTTCATCCGCCAATCTATACTCAAGTTTTTCTTTAAATTGTTCCTTAAGTGTACTATCCCATAATGTTGGCACATATATCTTCTGATCCACCAACTGTTTTTTAATATTTTTTCCTACATTAAGCGGATACATATACGGTGTGCTTTCCTTTTCACAAGTCAAAATATTACTGGTTGCAAACGCTTCTTCATATAGGTAAAAATTTTCATGCCGCCGATATTTAACAGCATCATAATCAATACTCATCAATATACGCTGTGCTAAAACGGACATTCCTTCATATTTTTCCGCAATCGCATGATCTACATTCTTTTTTCTGGCATAGCAATAATTTGTTCCATGTTCAAGGCACTCAATCAAATACCCTGCCTTTTCATCTGCATAGACCTCTTTTGTATCCCCGACAGCAATATCTTCTCCAATTAAATATGCTCCATCTGGAACCCCAAAAAATTTTTTACACGAATAAACATTAAAAAATCTTTTTCCCATAATCGGCTTTTCAAAAAAAGAATGACAGTTATCAATGATCACCCATGCTTTTTCAAAATTCCTGGCATATTCTGCAATAGCTTTATCCATAACCCCAAAATAATTAACCAAATATATACATATCCCCTGTTCATCTGGTAATAACTCTGGCAGCAAATTATTATTGATATAATAATAACACACCTCTATATTATGGTGCTCTATCTCCTTACAGACATTAGGACAAAGGTAATATGGTACATATATCTTGTAGGTATCTATATATCCAAGTACATTATCTACTGCTGCCTTTGCGCAATTAAATCGCTGCATCTGAGTGTTGGCGTATTGATAATATTCCTTTCCCTTATTTAATTCCAGAGGCAAAAATCCACCATATTCTCTCTGCGTTCTTTCCATCATTTTTTACTCTTTCTCATCACAATTCACTTTATGCCGAATAACATACTGCGGTGTATTATTTAAGGACATATAAACTCTTCCAACATATTCTCCCAACATTCCCAACATAACAAATAATATACCAAATAGTATCAACATAACCGCCATAAGTGAGCTATATCCAGCTAATATAGATGGATTGAGGATTTTTCTGATAATTGTTACCACACCAGCAATCACACCCAAAAATGCAACAAAAACTCCAAAGAAACTTGTAATTCTTAACGGTTTAACCGAAAATGACGTAAATCCACTCAGCCACAAATCCAACATCTTTCTTATATTATATCCCGATTTTCCCTCCAGACGCGCTCTATGTACAATATCCACATTGCACACTCTCTGCGTTGCCCTCATCATCAGTCCACCTAGATACGGATACGAATTGTGATACTTTATCATTTCATCCGCCACAAATCTCCTAATAACCCAGTATGTTGTTAAAACAATTCCCTTTGGTTTATTAATAAGCCATGTTGCCATACTTTCATTCATAAACGTTCCCAATTTTCGGAACCAAGATCTTTTCTCACGCTGTGCATATTTTGCTTCAATTACATCATATCCCTCATCTAATTTTGCAAAAAGAAGTGGCAAATCACAAAACGGTGTTTGTCCATCATCATCGCCACAAACAATATAATCACCTTTCGCCTGATTCAATCCAGCCATAACAGCAGATGGTTGTCCAAAATTTTTAGCAAGATCTATTCCTCGTATATGTTCATCCTTCTCTGCCAAATCACATATTGCCTGATAAGTTGTTCCATCCGGTGAACAGTCATTAACCAATATAATCTCATAATTATATTGTTCCATTTTTTTCGACATAGTCATTGTAATTTCTTCTATCACAGCTCCTAGTGTTTTGGTCGAATTGTAACATGGAATTACAAAACTAATCAATTCTTTATTCATTATCCTTACACCACTCTGCTCATTTACTTTTCAAATGTAACATACACTTTCTCTAATATATTTTCTGCCTGTTTCTTCAAATCTTCAAAATCTTCTCCACCAATAATAAAATGTCCCGGGCGGAGTCTTCCATACTTAGGATTTTTCAATTCATCTCCAACCTGGACATTTAATTGAAAATCCAACATATTAGAATGATTTTCTAAAACATCTCTTCCATGTACCGACTGAACTTTCCCCTCACCAAAATCAAAGAAACGCATTATCACACATTTTTCTTTTGGTAATTGTAAGTTGGTCAATATACTTTCATCCACTGGATTTCCCAATGCCTGATTTATAAGAAAATAATAGTTATCAATGCCTGACATAAATGGAACAATCTTGGCAGACAGATTGCTTCCCCCTCCTCTTGCTCCTGCTTCGATCAGATAATACTTCCCATTGCAGAATTTGTATTCCGAATGTGTCAAGCCAAATGGCAATCCTGTTTTTTCAATCAGATTTTTATTTGTCTGTCTAAGAAGCTCATAATCATATACCCTATGAGAATATGTATAGGTCTGCATTCTTGAAACATTTGGATTCTGCTCATACATTTCTTTTACAGAGATGCACAATGGATAATGTCTTTTATTCACAACCACTCCATCAATTGTAAACTCAGCACCATCAACATACTCCTCTGCAAGAAATTCGTTTCTACGGTTTGAATATGCTATTGTTTCCCCACAATGTTCTACCAACTGTTTTGTATCTGTAACTGTAAAAACACCTCTGCTGGACTGACTATCAATTGGTTTAATTATAATTTTATGATATTTATCCAGCATTTCCTGCGCATCTGATACTGATTTGCATAGTTTAAAATCAGGAACTATGATGCCATTTTCTTTGCAAAACTTTCGCATCACAGATTTATCTGTAAAAATATCCGCTCTTTCTGTTCCAATTCCACGTAATCCTAGCTTTTCATTCAGATAAGCTACTGTTGGTACTGCTATATCACTTTGATCCGATATGACAGCATCCGGCATATATTTTTTTGCAATTTCCAAATTTCTCTCTTTATCGAGTACATCCGCAACCTCACATGCATCCGCATATGGAAATGCCGGTGAGTCCTCATACAAATTCGAACAAATCACATAATTGCCCATTTGTTTTGCTTTTTTTATCAATTCTATCTGCCAGTCTCCACCGGCAATCACCATAACTTTCTTCATTTTTTCCTCGATCACATTTCATAAAATTTTTTAATATGAAATACAACTTTTTGTATTTCATCATCACTCAATCCATAATACAATGGTAACCTAACTAAACGTTCACTTTCCTTTGTTGTATACCTATCTTCTCCAACAAACTTACCAAACTTTCTTCCTGCCGGTGCACTATGTAACGGAATATAATGAAATACTGCACCAACTCCATTTTCCTTTAGGTAATTGATAAGCCTCGTTCTCTCATCTAAATCTTTTACTTTTATATAAAACATATGCGCATTATGTACACAACCATCTGGAATGGTCGGTAATTCAATATATCCTTTTTCTGCAAGCGATTTCAATACTTCATAATATTGATTCCAGCTCTTCATTCTGTCATCATATATCTCTTGAGCATTTTCAAGCTGTGCCCATAAATATGCAGCGTTAAGTTCACTTGGCAAATATGACGATCCCGCATCAACCCATGTGTATTTGTCAAGCTGCCCCCTGAAGAATTTACTACGATTTGTTCCCTTCTCTCGAATTATCTCGGCTCTCTCAATATAGTCAGCATTTTTTATTAAGATTAAACCTCCCTCACCCATACTATAGTTTTTTGTTTCATGAAAACTATAACAGCCAAAATCGCCAATTGTCCCCAGCGGCTTGCCTTTATATGTACTCATTACCCCCTGAGCCGCATCCTCTATTACTAATAAATTATGTCTGCGTGCTATATCCATTATTGTATCCATTTCACATGCCACACCAGCATAATGTACTGGCACAATTGCTTTTGTTTTGGAAGTAATAGCATTTTCTATTAAATTCTCATCAATATTCATGGTATCTGGTCTTATATCCACAAACTTGACTTTCGCCCCCCTAAGTACAAATGCATCTGCAGTCGAAACGAACGTATATGACGGCATAATGACCTCATCTTCAGGTTTTATTTCTGATAAAATAGCTGCCATCTCTGTTGCATGCGTACATGATGTAGTCAATAACGCTTTTGTTGTTCCAGTCTTTTCTTCAAACCATTGTGCACATTTTTTACAAAATGGTCCATCTCCACAGATTTTGTGATTTGCAATTGCTTCCGCAATATATTTTTCTTCACTTCCTATATGTGGTGGTACATTAAAATTAATCATATCTTTTGTTTCTCCCATCTGTGTTTATCTCACTCAAGCAAATACCATCTATAATCTCTATCACAATCAAGCCATGTGATATTTGTTTCACCATTCCATTCTCCATGATACATATAATGGTTAAAATCATTATAAAGTAAGTAATACCCATCTAACATGACTATATTTTTTTCTTTCAACAATCCGTCTGGATATCTCTTAAATATAGAATATTTTCTCAAAAACGAATTCAAATCCACAGAACAAACTGTGCTCTCCTCCCTAATATTTTGATATAAATTTTCTTTCATATCTTCATGCTCTATAGAAGTCACAATCAATCCTGCAAATTTGTTATATAAAACAATTGTGAAAACAACTAACCATACCATCATGTTTCTGTAACTTATATCCCTAAGTTCATTCTGTGATAGCATAACCTCTGTCGCTATTGGCACCCATATTATAAAATGCGTATATGCACTATTCCATGCAAAATTTATATATGCTATATAATAATATACAATAGCCAATATCAATAATGCACTCAATATTAACGGTCGATTGACCTCTCTAGAATGAAGCAATAAAAATAGCATAATTATAGTAAGATAAAACAATCCATTTTGAAAAATATTTATAGGTACTGTCCTAACAAATTCTATTAAACTTCCTAAACCTAATGGTCTCCTAAGTGCTGCAATTTTCGTTGCCATCTGTATTGCGTATTGTTCACCACACAAAAAATATCCACTACTTACCAACGAATAATTTTTTTCTGATATATTTGTTTGTTTGCCAATATTAGCATCATATTGTGGATATCCAAACATTACTATCTTTTCTATAACATTTTTATTTTCATATGACTGAATCTGTAACTCATCCTTTTCATATATAGCTCTATCAATTCTATGTAAACTATATGAAGTTACAAACATTATTGTTATAAGCAATATAAAGTGTAATATTGCATTTAATTTTCCAGCATTTCTGATAATATTTATTATAACACATATTGTCATTAAAACAAATGTATATTGAAACGCCCGCCATGAAAAGAAACTCGAAATTATATTGAAACCGATTGAAATAATCACTGCAAAAATTGTTTTTCTAGTCACAGTTCCATAAAGCAATGCTACATTTAAAATGGATAAACCCGCAACGCAAAGTATTGCAGATGTTTTAAAATAACTTGGTCTCAGATAACACTCAAATCCCACAAAAGTCAAAAAAATCCCTAATATAGTTCTTCTAAACTTATCATTTTTTCTTTTCAAATAAATACAACTAATCGCATTAAACGCAGTAAAAATCATTATGTACTGTACCACTGAATACCATGCAACATTATCAAATATTTCTAATAATATTTTAATAATTTTTGCTAAAATCACATTCATAAACAGTACATACGAAGATGCCCCTTCTCCTGTTATATTATAAAGGAGACCTTGCATCATTAAATCTGTATTTTGTTCATAATATGGATACCCAACCATCAGTAAGGCCAACAGAATAACTACATTCAAACCAAATGACACAAATATATAATTTTTGACCGCACTACTTATCCTTTGTTTAACATCCATAAACTACATTATCCTCAATTAATTGCCGTTACACTCATATATTAAGCAATTCCCAATTTTATTTACAACTGAAAACTCAACATTCGTGTAATAGTGTCTTTCAATATATTTTTTGAACTCATCCGTATCACCAGCCTGCACAAATTTTATAGACTTATTATCTACCATATCAATAAATGGATTCTTTACTTTATAATTTGCTAATATATCATTTGTATTCGGACTTTGATATTGCCATCCTCCCAATATATACACATTTTGAGCAAGACCTTTAGGCGGCACACTCCATATTGAATATATGCTGTTCCATAACATAACATTTGTCCAATTTTCCATCACAAATAAGGTCTGCTTATTATCTTGTAAATATTCTATCCATTGTTGCTGATCTTCTTCACTTATTTTGTTGACATTATCTGTGTTATACTGTATATGTGGTAGTATTAAAAATACAGGTAATAATATGATTCCGATACCGAACACTTTCACTTCAGAGTTTTCTTCTTCATATGCAAGCGCAACCGACAATGTTGCTATTAATGCCATAACAAATACAGCATCTACCCTTTGAATAAACACTCTCCCTTTATAATACAAATATACTTGTAAAATTATAAAAGTTACTATAGAAAGCAAAGAAAATATCCTGTATCTTTTTTTTCTTATTCCAATTAATAAAATAAGAATAGGTACAACAATAAAAGAATATCCCATATATACACTAAAGAATTTAATCATAAAATCATTAATACTTTTATATTCTTTAAAATCTTCATTTTGTTTAAATCCATTTACCACTTTCAAATTATCAATATTTACAATATCTTTATCTGCAAAATTCCACGTATTATAAAACTCTATATCTTCTGCACTTATCCCAAGTTTGTCATAACCAGATTTATTATCATAATAATCTGGCCAATAATAATCTGTTAATTGTCCTCGTTCTCTACTAAACTGAATATATTCAGTATATCCATCTTCTTTATTACATTCATAACTATTATACGCAACTAATCCTTTCATAAGGATCAGCAAAAGCAGTGCACATAAACCATATCTAAAAAAAGTTTTTACCCAACTATACTTCCAATAATATATTAATTCATATCCTCCCAATACAAACAGCATACCCAATGCAAGATAAAATGAACTTCCACGATACATAACTCCCACAGCACACATAGCTAGTCCAATTATAAATGATAACCAATTTTTACCTTTTCGTTGTGCACAAAACCTAAAAACCAATAGTATTCCTGCAATTGATGCTATGCCTGCAGTTTTTGTAAATTGCATCTGCACGTAAAACTGTAATCCCATTACATATACTATTATAGTACAAATAGCAAGCATTTCAAAATCTAGTCGAATATCAAAAATCCTGTACACTATTATAACAAAACTTACAAATACTATTACCGTTTGAAGCACTCCATACCACGGAATCACTGAACATATTATAAGTAACTGCTTTATCAATCTTCCTATTAAAATATTGATAAAAACTAAATGTTCATCATACTGCCCATATGTACCATATACTATGCTTGACATATACACGTCATCGTTAGTTTCCCAATGAAAGTCATATAGTAAGAACAATAATAATATTATTCCCAGATTCAATACAAAGGAACATATTAATGGTTGTTTTAAATAGTTCACGCATTTGTCCTTCAAATTGTAATCCACCTTTCCATATAATTACATTGCACCTATGCACAAATGAGCAATGTTTCTTACTGAAATCGGCTGTTTTTCTGACCATATCTTAAGATCATCTGACTCTGAATAATAAATTTGATGTTCTTCATAATTATCAAGATATATCACATAACTACCATTACGTCTCTGAACAAGGCAAGGACCTTCTAATGTTTTGCCCCATCCAGCCCAATCATCTGATCCAATCACATTATATTCACCCATCAGTTCATTGCAAACAGCAAGTTCTACATACTTTGTTTCTTCATTTTTATAGAATAAATAATATAATTCATTTATTCTATATATCTCTGTATCTATAACATTAGATGGTAATCCTTTTATCTTTGCAGGTTCAGAAACAGTATTATTAGTCAAATCATATTCCATTATATAAGAAGAAAATTGTTCATCTTCATATGCGGCATTTGCAATAATATATACCTTATCATTTTCCTTATAAAATGTAGGTGCCCACACTTTATTGAAATCTCCCACTGATATACAGGGCAATTCTTCATATGAATAGAAATCCTTAGTCTTACACATTCCGATTTCGTGTCCTGTGCCCCATTCTGTCACAGTGTACACAATATAATATTCATCACCAACTTTACAATATGAAGGATCCCTAACTGTTTTATTTCCACGTCTAGGGTAATAACTTACATTTCTCTTATAAAGTTTAACGCCATCTTGACTTTCATATACAAGTAGTTTCATCTCATCTGTATTGAACGATGTCACTAGAAACTTATCTGTTTTCTTTGAATCTACAGTTGTTAATACAATTAAAATAATTATTACAACTGCTGCAATTATATACCACATATTTCTTCTTATCTTCTTATCTTCTTTCCCTTTTCATTCTCTCTGGAAAATATTTTATTGTATATATTAATCCATGATCTTTTATGCACTGAATTCCTCCAGCTACAATTCCATGCTTTCGCGTTCCATGTATTCCGTCAATTTGAAGTTTTAGTGCCATTCTGAAAAGCATTGTCTCATTATAAGGAGTTCTTTTAGCATACTCCCAGAATTCTGTTCCAAAATCCATTTCCGGACAATTCCATGGTTTTTCAGGTCCTGCATAATGAATAATTTTCGGTTGTTTTCGCGCTTCCATATACTGAAAATACAACCATTGTGGAGCAAGCCTAATTATCTGATTCATTCTGAAATGTCCGTAATCCACTAATACATTCCATGACATATCCACATATTTCACTCTACCCTCGCAAAGTTTATTAAGCACATCCTGATCCTGAAGTAACCATTTCTCCTTTGATGCGAACTTAAGCATTTCCTCTACATCAAATGTCTTTCTAAACTCATCAAGATTGAAATTGATGATTCCCGCCTGAAAATACTGATGTGGTTCTTTTAATTTAAGTACTTCATCAGAGTATTCTTTTCTCTTTGGATCAAACCCATTATATAATCCAGACGTATCTGCATCTCGTGTAGCTGCCAGAAGATATCCCTCTACATCTTCGTTATATAACTTAGCCAAATCATCAAGAATAATCATATCTGAATCTACATATAGCAATTTATGATAATCTGGCAATAATTCAGGAAGAATCATTCTATAATATGTCTCAATAGAACCAAAATGACCAAATAGATAAATATTATACCCTTCAAACAAGTAAGACGGATCAATAAATCTTATTGATACATTCTCCATATTTATCCCCATATTCTTAATAATCTTACGATTATCTATAGATATATCATGTGTGAATATGAGAATGTCATAATTATTTTCTTTTGAAATATGTTGTAATAATGAATATAATGTAGTTGCCATATATGGAACAAAGTAATCATTTGCAGCAAGCGCTATACCTACGTTTTTTTCTTCAAAAGCGGGCTTTACATTTTCAATCTTATCTGTATTCAAAAAAAGTGTTCTCTGTAATTCTCTACACTCATATACACCTTTATTTTTCCAGTATAAGTAATAAATTCCAAATAATCTTTCTCCTAGATATCCACTGATTCTATATGCATCCACATTATAATCTTCATAATCTCTTCTCTTCTCATGTTCCCCCAATATAGTAAAAAGCCATTCACTATAATGCATGAAAATTTCTTTCTTCATAATAAACATATTACAGTAATATCCTATCTTACTCTTCTTTAGATAGAATTCAGCAGTATCATAATACTCTGGATATTTTTCTTTGATAATATCCAGCATTAAATCCATATCTTCCTTATACTGATAAGGAGTTGTTACATATTGATTATAATTACTCTTTACGTTCTTTCCCAACTCTTTTAATATAACAGGTCTCGTTGTTATAATGTCATATTTAGGTATTTCTCTCTGCAGATTTTTCTCCGACAAATTTAGCTTGTCAATTACATCCTCTGTTAAATAATTCATGACAGCATCCCTAAATGGATTTTCTTTAAACTCTTTATCAGAAAAGGACAAATATCTTCTATAATGAAAAAAACCATAGTAATCAGCGTCATCATTCTTCCACGCCCAATACTGCCCTGTCAATTCACAATACTTTTTGTTTTTGTCAGATATATTAATACCTTCGTCATCGTGAAGCATATTGTCAAATCTCTTTGCTGCATTTGTAGCCCCAACCTGTATTGGATATATCATTGAATGTTTTGGAACAAAACATTCCTTATGACATGATACATAAATTTTAATATTACTCATTTTTCCTCCCTGTCTACGCATTCTGAATATACTGATTGCACACTTCATCTACCTGACCTTGCATGATCAGGTTTCCATGATCTATCCAACATGCATGATCACATAAATTTTTAATGTCATCTATATTATGTGAGACCAAAATAAGTGTTGTACCACCATTTAACATTTCTCTCATCCTCGCCTGACACTTTTGCTGAAACTTAAAGTCTCCAACTGCCAAAACTTCATCAACTATCAATATATCTGGTCTAACCATCGTTGCTATAGCAAATCCTATTCTTGCCTGCATACCCGATGAATAATTCTTAATTGGCACATCTAAGAAATCCCATAATTCAGCAAAATCAACAATTTCATCAAAATGTTCTTCCATAAACTTCCTGCTATGTCCTAAAAGAGTTCCATTAAGATATATATTCTCTCTCGCTGTAAGATTCATATCAAATCCAGCTCCAAGCTCAATAAGAGGCGCAATTGTTCCCCGAACCTTTACAGAACCTTTATATGGTTCTAATATTCCAGATATAAGTTTTAGCATCGTAGATTTACCAGCTCCATTTGTTCCAATAAACCCCCATGCCTCTCCCGGTTTTATTTTTAATGAAAATTCTCTAATTGCTAAAAATTCTTGAAACATAAGCTCATGTTTAATCAATTTAATAACATATTCTTTTAAATTATCAACTTTCTCTGATGCCATATTAAATCGAACAGTTACATTTTCTATATCAATTGCATAATTTTCTTTCTCGTTTAACTTTGTATCCATTTTCCACCTTAAATATATAATATAAATTTACTCTGGTTCTTCTTAAAGAAAAATCCGCCAATTAACATCATTAATGCTGCACATGCACACCCAGCTATAACAAGTTTCGGATCCGGACACGCCTGTTCTATTATTATCTGACGCATCTGTTTGACATAATAATACAAAGGATTAAATCTAACCACCAAAAAATGCAACCAATCCGGAAGCATCGTTTCTGGATAAAAAATTGGTGTCAAATATGTCCAAGCCGTAAGAATTACATTATATATATACTGTATATCTCTAAAAAATACTGATGCCTGTGCCAAAAGCAACCCTAAACCAAGACAAAAGAAATATAATTCTAACGTAACAACTGGGACTAACAATAAATGCCATGAAAATGGAGTTCTTGTCACCACCATAACTAGCAATATAGCTCCCATTGAGAAAAAGAAATCTGTCAAATCACTTGTTACTTTAGAAAATGTAAATATATACTTAGGTACATATACCTTTTTTAAAAGTGCTCCATTATCAAGGATCGAATACAAAGAATGCGTGGTTGTAGCACTCATATAATTAAACATAACCTGTCCGATAATCAAATATACTGGGTAATATGGAATATCCCATCTGAACATATTGGAAAACACAATCACCATTACAAGCATAATGCCCAGTGGATTTAAAATACTCCATAAATATCCCAAAAAACTTCTTCTATATTTAAGCTTTATATCTTTGCTTACTAATTCTCTTACCAAATCTTTATATGCAATAATTTCTTTAAATATTGAAATCATACCATACCCCTACTAATTCTATTTCACTTTCAATACAATCGCTCCAATCGGCAGTATCATATAATTTGACTTTCTAATCAAATCTATACTCTTCCTCTTTGTAGCCGCATAAATCTCAGGATACTTTCTTCTAAGTTCCACATCCCATTCCTTGCACTTTTTTCTTGTTCCTTTTCTAAATCCCATGCTTATAAATATCTTAAACTGTATCTCCACCACCAGACTTATGCCTCGCTCTATATATGCCCGTTTTGCTAGAGTAAGAGTATCTTTGCACTCATCGTAATCCTCAAGAAGATGTTTTAGAACTGTCAGGTGTTGATTAACATTTCTCTGCATACTTCTCATATTCATACTCTGACCATCTCGTCCCAAACGATACATATATATCTTTGCCTTGTGATAATACACTGTCTCTACATATTTCATAGGATAAAACACAAACTCACTGTCAACATAAAAACAGTGCTCATCTATTGTGATGTCGTGTTCCTGTAATATTTCCGTTTTTATTGTGAACGAATGAAGCTTTAACGGTTCTTTTATTGCGCCGCTGTCTACCTTTACTGTCTTGCCGTAATGTTCCTCTATACTGGTTGCGTTCCAACTTTCAAGCAAATTGTATGTCTCGTCCTGCACGCACTGAAAATCTGTTGCTATCACATCCGCATCGTGTGTCTTCATTGCCTCTATATACTGCTCGATTTCGTCTGCATTTAACCAATCGTCTCCGTCTACCACCTTAAAATATTTTCCTGTGGCGTTTTTGATTCCTGTATTTATCGTAGAACCATGACCACCATTTTCTTTATTTATTAATCTATAAGTTTCTGGATAACAATTTTCATATTCCGCGGCTATCTGTGGGGTTTTGTCTTTAGAGCCATCATTTACTATCAGCACCTCTATGTCCGACATAACCGATTCTAGTTTTACTGAATCCAAACATCTTTTCAAATATTTTTCTACGTTATATGCGGGCACGACTATTGTAAGTATTTTCATTTATTATTTTCCTTTTTACCACCAATTATTAAATATACCATATATATGATATTCTGTCAAAATTCGACCCATTTTTCAATTATCTTCTAAGTGCCTTCTGATACACAAGTTTCCTCATCCAGCTTGGCTGCAAAGTCATTCCTATTGTAAGTATCACTGCTACTATATATTCTCCCCAAGTTAATAGACCAAGTTTTTTTTGCTGCTTGCGGAGTGCTAAATACTGTTTACAATATTCCATTCCTCCCCGCCTCTTATATATATTTTTCTCGGTTCTTGCTTTCACAAATACTTTATCTATATTCGAAAACTCAAACCCCTTTGCCAGCATTCTTGTCCACAAATCGTAATCCTCCAGATGCGGATAATGTCTATAGCCTCCTGCCTCCTCAACCTTAGTTTTTCTAAACATAATCGTCATATGGTTTACTGGGTTTCTATATCTGCTATACCTTGCTATTGCCACCTTTTCTGTCGGCATGTTCTTTATCTTTCTATAGTCGGCATCTGCTGGGTCAAACTCCTCCATAAGACCACCTGATACAGCAATCTCTTGATGTTCTGACATATATCTGTATTGAATTTCAAATCTGTCTGGCTCTGCGATATCATCCGTATCCATCCTTGCCACTAATTCATTCGTACAGTACCTCAACCCTTCTGCCAAAGCCAATCCTAGTTTCCGGTTTTGCGGCAGCCTTATCACTTTTAGTTTTAAAAACGGCTGTCCTAATTTCTCATCTTCCGACTGATTACTCTCTCCATTTATTTTATCTTCAAATTGCTTTACAATATTCTCAAGTTCATCCGTCAGAAGTCCATCCTCTACTAGAACAATCTCGTCTGGCTGCAAACTCTGGTTTATTACACTTTCCAGTGCCTCCCTCAGATATTGCGGTTTTTCTTTTTTATATACTGACATTAACACCGAAAACTGACATATACTCTGCTCCATATTCAATAAATCATCCTTTCAATGCAGTTTCCTGTGTTGCATCTACACCCTCTGTATTCTCTTTTTGAAATAATACTTTAAACGTTAATAAGATGATCTTTACATCCAACCACAATGAATAATTTTCTATATAAGTCAAATCAAACTTCAGTTTATCGTATGGTGTAGTATTATATTTTCCATATACTTGCGCATAACCTGTCAATCCTGCTTTTACTTTAGTTCGAAGCACAAATTCCGGAATTTTCTGTGCATATTGATCTGCAATAATCCTTCTCTCAGGTCTTGGTCCTACCATAGACATATCCCCTTTTAAAATATTAAACAATTGTGGCAATTCATCAAAATGTATGTTACGAATAATCCTGCCTACTGGAGTCGCTCTCTTGTCACCTTTAGCAGCCAATCTTGCACCTTTTGTTTCAGAATCTACACTCATACTGCGAAATTTATAAATCATAAATGGTTTTTCATCTCTGGTCAAACGCTCCTGCTTGTACAAAATCGGACCACCATCATATAATTTGATTGCTAAAGCAATGAATAACATAAATGGTGATGCAAACACAATTCCGATTAGTGCCAATACAATATCACAGATTCTTTTGACAAATCTCTGATTAATAGATAATCCCTGATTGCGAGAGAGTAATAATGGTGTATCAAACAAATGTATGTCATCGGCTCCGCAAAGCAAAATATCTGAAATTTTAGGTGTTACATAAGTACGCACCGACTCTTGATAACAATATTTCATAAGTTGATTTCTTACCTGTGCTGGTAAATCACATAAAACAACTCCCTTATATTGCTTAATCATAGCATATAACTGTTTATTCCCCACCCTATAACTAACAGTTCCACAAATATCATATTTATCTTTACGTGTATTAATTTTGTTAATCAGTTCATCCGGAGAATAGTTTCCATATATTACTAATAATTGACGAGGTGGATATAACCATGCATACAATTTACGTACAATATAAATCCAAGGAAGAATGAACAGTATCTCTATTGCTACAATACTCATCAATGGTTTTGGACTTACATAATCCCTACAAATCATACAAATTTCAAGATATCCAATAATTCCACTAATTATAATTGCCAAAATATGTGATAATGCAATATCTGTTATTCTCATATATCCAATATTATAACCACCAAACATTTTCGTAAAAAAGAAAATAATGAGTACATATAACCCTATAACTGCCCAATTTCCTTTTCGATAGAACCCAAAGTTTTCCTCATAAACAGTATACCATATATATGCAAACAAAAGGGTTTCAACAAGCAATGATATTAAATTGGCTCCATAATTTAACAAATGTTTATATTCTTCTTTTGTGTTCATACCTTTTCCCCTAATAATACCTCATACACCATCACATTCCAGCCCCGGTAAGAATATTCCTTCTCCGTGTATCCTGATGCCTTCTGTAATGTATTCTGCACATCTGCATCCTCGGCATAGATCTTCGGAACGATCATATAGACATGATCATATTTTTCCTCCCGGATCATATTGAATGTCATCTCGCATATCGTTCCATATTTTAACAGCACGCAGTCTTCTACCGGATAATACTCTGTCTTTGGTTCATCAATTACCGTATATTCAAACATTCTGCTCTTTTTATTCCAGTTTGGATAAAACTGGGCAAAGAAATACGTATTCTCAATGGATGGTGTTCCGATGAGTACATTCTGGTCTGTATCAATGTCTGCTATTATTTCCCGCAGCACTCCATCCCAGTAAGTATACTGCCTGTTATATTCCATCGTCTGATTGAAGTTAAACTTTCCATTCTCCTCGGTAGAGCAGATATAGAAATATCCATCATGCTTATGGGCGATCTTCTTGATTGTAACAGGATCGATCGTCACAACGCTCTGTACTGCCAGAAGCAGTGCAAGTCCTGTCATGCCGATAACTTTTACTGCATGTTTCATATTGCAGGCTAGCACCAGTACACCGAGTCCAAGCGTCAGGACATATTCATATGGTGTAATGTATCTGGCATTCGGATACGTATAATAAATATATTGAAAGCCAACAAATACCAGCTGCATTGCTCCAAGCGGAACTGCAAGCGTCCAGAATTTTCTGTTGGTAACGATCCTTTTGATTCCATACTGAAAAATCACGATCACAAGGAACACCACTGTTCCCGCCAGCAATAGCCAGTTAAAGTTCAAGATTCCAAGCTGCAGGTTTTTGCTGACCGTGTTTCGGTCTACAATTCCAAAAGAATTGATCACCTGATATTCAAACTGGATGCCATTGTTGCTTGCCCAGGTGCCTGTCGCAAGGATCAGATACGCTGCAATGACCGGCTGGATAATGTCCATCACAAACTGTGCCCGGCAGAATGTATAAGTGAAATGCTTCACAAATCCTGCATGATGCAGCCCAAAGAACCTCACAAGATAAACTGCTGCCATAAATGCTCCATAAAAAGCCACATTCGGCTCTTTTGTTGTAAGGAACAAAAAACCTGCAAATGAAGCCAGCAATCTTCTGTCGCTCAGATACAGATAAGTAAAGAGTACCATAAGTGCCAATGTCGGTTTATCCAGGCTGACCGAAGCGATCATTCCAAAAATCAATGGATGAAACAGATATACCGCTGTTGCCAGTACTTTCATGCTTTTCTTAGCCTTCTGCACAAACATTCCAAGCAGTTCATAAAACGCTGCACCAGACAATAGGATCAGAATGATATCCACAATGTGAAGCCCGATCGCATTCTTCGTATCCAAAAACACACCAAACAAACCAAGAAACGCATATCCCACCGCCATATGGTCCGCCAGATAGAAATCGGACAGATTCCGCAGGGTAAAATCAAACTTCGGTGCCGCATATAAGAATCCCATGCGGAAATATGTGTTGCTGTCCCCGCGTGGTGTCGATGGCAGTGTTTCTAATGACAGAATAACAAATACCGCCATGAGTACAAATAAACCTGTATGTTCTCTGCACCATTTTCCGATGCTTTGCATCACTTTCTCACGTTTTAAGCCAATTCCATTAAATACTGCCCCTGCAAGATAACAAATGAGTCCTGCGATCATAGGCAGTTTCTTACTGTGATCTGTCACCGGTGAGATCATTGCAATGATCCAGAACAGTGCCAGCAGTCCATGGATCACGCTCCACTGTTTTACCAGCTTACTCTTGCATTGATATAAGAAAAAACTGATTCCAGCTCCAAACGCAAAGAATAAAAGGAAACACAGATCTGATGTCCGATATTTTCCCAGGCTCCAGAAACCGGAGATTCCAAAAAAGGAAATTATTTGTAACAGAAATAATATTAGACTCACTTGCAGCTGCTGCTCTGCATTCTCTAATCTCTTCAATTCCACACTCCTTACTCCATCTCTTTTGTTTCTTTTTCTTCCGTGCGCTCACTGATGATATACCGGGGTCTGTGCTTTACTTCCATATAAATCTTGCCAATATATTCCCCAAGCACGCCAAGACAGATCAGCTGTACACCGCCGATAAAGCATACGATACTTGTCATGCTCGCCCAGCCTGCTACCGAATGTCCTGTCAGTGCCACAATGACAGACCATATCACCCCGATAAAACTAAGCACTGCGATACCGCACCCCAATCCTGTGATCAGATGTAATGGTTTGACACTGAGACTTGTGATTCCATCAAATGCCAGTGCCAGCATTTTGCTTAAAGGATAATGGCTCTCTCCCGCAATACGCTCATGTCTCTCATAATAAACAGAAGTACTCTTAAAACCGACCAACGGGAACATTCCGCGAAGGAAAATATTCACCTCTTTGTAATTTGCAAATTCCTGTAATACTCTTGAGGATACCAGACGGTAATCTGCATGGTTGAATACTACCTCTGCCCCCATCCAGTTCATCACCTTATAAAAACCTTCCGCAGTAAACCTTTTAAAGAAGGTATCCGTATCCCGCCTGCTTCTCACTCCGTACACGATCTCGCAGCCGTCTAAGTATGCATCTACCATGGCATCCATGGCATTGATATCGTCCTGTCCATCACAGTCGATCGATACCGTGATATCACACACATCTTTCGCTTCCATCAGTCCTGCGAGAACTGCATTCTGATGCCCACGGTTTCTGCTCTGGCTGATTCCCTTATAGTGGTAATCTTCTTTTGCAAGCTGTTTTATGATTTCCCATGTCTTATCTTTACTTCCATCATTTACAAATAATACCCTGCTGTCATCCGATATTTTTTCTTTTTGCACAAGGCTTTTTATTTTTTCCAAAAACATACTGCATGTGATCGGCAGTACCTGTTCCTCGTTGTAACAGGGAATCACGATATATAATACTGGCTGCATACTCAATTATTCCTTCTTTATTATATTATTGCCCACAATCACTACATAACTTCCATTATCAAATTCTGTCTTAAATCCCTCTGTCAAATACTGTTTTTCAAAACTCTTAGAAACAACGTAAACCATGTCTGTTTCCATGTCTTCCGATGAAGGTTCCGTAACATATCTTCCAAATATGCCTTTTGTATCAAAATTCTTTGCACCATCCATCTGTTGCAAATACTCTTTCGACAGCATCTTTGTATGCATAAGAATTAGCGGATAACGAATCATTACCGTGCCAATTTTTCCATCTGTAATACTTTCTGCATATGTAAGTGCATCTTCATATCCATAATAAAAATCTGTATTTTTCTCCGAATAATAATCAAGTCCAAACACAATAAAACTGCATACATATATTCCTGTTATTATGACAACTGCAATTTTATTTGCATTTCCTTTTATTTTCCTAAGAAAAAGCTCTATTCCATATGCACTAAAAAATATCATCGGCAAATGAATACAGTTAATCCTGTTTACATTTACATTGCTTATCATACATCCAACCAGACACGCTGTCAAAAACCACAGGCAGACAACATCCTGTATCCCAACAATTTTCTGATATATATGTTTGCATAAATGGACAACCGACATAACTCCACCTGCTAAAATAAATGGTATGGAACAATAATAATAAATTCCAACTACAGGTGAATTATGTAACATATCATCTTTCTGCCAGATCAGGACATACAGAAGACTTTTTAAATTCTCTTTTAAATTCCGTATTGACACTTCGCTCTCACGAATAGAATCCATTTCAGGAATAGATATCCATGATGTTCTTATTTCCGGAATATAACCATTATTTATTAGCAAGAACAAAAGTAAAGGCAACGCCAGCAATACAAGCAGCGCAATCCCTGTTACCATATATCTATCTACTTTTAATTTTTTAAAATAAACCGTATATACCAATAACAAAAAAAGAAATAATGGCACAAAAACCCACATAATAGCATAGCAGTATAATGATAATCCGAAAGCTATAAAAGCAGGTATGTAGTATTTACTATTCTCCTGCAGCGCCCGAACTGCAAAATATGCACCCAACAACAGAAAAAAAGGAACCAGATTTGCTTCCAATCCCCATCTGCAAAGCATAATATGCCACGGATTGACTGCCAGCAGGAACATCGAGATAACCGCTAATCTTTCATTTGCTATTTTCTTTACAAACAGATAAAACAATGGCAATGTCAGGCAGCCCAAAATTATCTGTGGAATCCGAATTGTATAAACACTCAATCCTCCAATTGCAATAAATGGAATTGTCAAATACGCATACAGGGCATTCATTCCATGTCCCCATGAGATAAAATAAACAGGATTTACATACCCATGTGAATCCATTCCTGTTTTCAAAAGTGAATATGCTTCATATCCTGAATATGCCTCATCCTGATGGATTCCTCCCGGCACTTGTCCTATCCATATAATGCGGGCTAAAACTCCTATTATAAGAATGAACCCTATCATACTATTCCTGACTTTTTTCTCTAAATACATCTCTCCCATTTTACTCTCTTATCTAAATATTATTTTTCCCAATATATTCTTTATCTGACGTGTATACTCCTGCAGCGTATAATGCTCATCCGCATATTCCATAGCGGCTCTGCCCTGCTGCTGCAACACCTCTTCATCCGCACACACAGCCTCTGCTATCGTCTGCTCGATACTTTCCATATGGTAATCCTCAAAATATCTGCAATAGTCCCCCAGTTCATCCAGACCATTCCCCTTCATGACAATTGGAATGATTCCGTGTCTTAGTGCGGTAAGCGCAGATGTCGATGGGGATTCGGAACAGGACGGCAATAACAGATAGTAACATTTTTCAGCGATTGCATTAAATTGGTCACTCATGGTATCGACAAATCCACAGACATGTACATTCTCTGTGAGCTTGTATCCGGCTTCTTCCGCCTTCTCCGCTCCTCTTGCCCCACACAGATACAGGTTCCATTCGGGATGTTTTGCAAAAAGTTCCACCAGAATATCGTTTCCCTTGTGGATAAATCCATCTACACCGTAAACCAGAAAGTTTGACTTCTTTTTTCTGGAAAAGTCTAATGCAAAGTCTGGATTCTTCAACGCTGACGGCCATACACGGTCTACCGGCTTTCCGGTATCTGCAAAGTAAGATGGCTCTCCAAGACAGATGATTCGGTCTGCCTTTTTCTCGTCATCTTTTTTATAGTACACCCCTGTTCGTTCAAGATGGAATGTTCTCCCGGTGCGTTCTGTAAAATACCGCAGTCTTTCTGTCTCTCTCTCATAAGAGATGCGGTACGGATTCTCGGTTGTATACAATATCGCAGTTGCATCCGAATTCTTCTCCTTCGCATAGAAGAAAGTATCTCCAAATCCTAAGATATAATCATAATAATTTTCCCGGATTTCCTCTTTTGCGTTCCTGTCATAACATGCACAGACATCGATTCGCAGATTCAGTTCGATGCACACCTTCAGGATCTGCATCATCTCCTGACGGTTTGTATGTCCGAAATTACGGTTCAGTTCGCGGATGGTTCGAAGATAGTCGAGGTAGCAGATCAATATCCTCTTCTGTTCTGCCGTACAATCACGGTTCAGATCGGCAACCATCTGCTCCTGTCCGATTTTCTGCAAGTGTACTTTCTTTAGCAGGTCCTTGCATTTATTTTTTAATTCTTCCTTCATGCACCCAGTGCCTTTCTGTATTGTTCTTATATCTCATGATACTTTCAACTGTCCTGCCAGGACTTTGCTTCCATCCTCTCACTCATTTTGGGATGTCCGTGGCATCAAGTGCTTCATAGAATCCCTCTGCCACTACAGGAATTGCAAACTGCTGTGCCCTGATATAACTTGCCTCCTGCATCCGGCGGAGTTTCCCCGGATCAGCAAAAATCTCATCAATAGCCTGTGCTAATTCTGCAGTATTATATGGGTCAACAATTCTTCCCTGCACCCCATCTTCCATAAGGTCAAATGCTCCGTCTGCATATTTGGACGCAATGACCGGAAGGGATGCACACATGGCTTCTAAAATCACAAGACCATAACAGTCTTCCCTTGTTGGAAGTATGAAAACATCACTCTCAAGATAACATTGACGCAATGCTTCCCCTTCTAAGTAACCTTTCCATGTCACCCTGTCTGCAATTTTGCATTCTTCTGCCTGTCTGCGCAGTTCCTGTTCTTCGGATCCTTCCCCGACAATGACCAGACGGATTTCCCGGTCGGTCTCTGCCAGTGCCGGGATCAGCAGATCAAGTCCTTTTCTTCCGATCAGGCTTCCCACATAGAGCAATGTCTTTCCGGGCTGATTGTTTTCTTCCTTCTTCATCAGATATTTGTCAATATCGACCGTGAGCAGGCTTTTATGGCATAGTTCCGGCTTTGCGCCAAAACTGATCTGGTGTTTCATTGTCGCCGTACTGCTGCTGATAAAACCTGCTGCACGATGAATCACGTATTTTCGGAAGATTCTCTGAAGCTTTCCGATTGCCTTCTCCGAGTTGGCTGTTCCGTCGCTCCACGACAGAAATGGTACTTTCTTTCTCCTGCACCAGTGTACCGCCTGAAGAATTGTCGCATTGTACTCCATGCAGATCACAATATCCGGCTTTTGCAGTTCCAATTCCTTGGTAATCCCCATGGACAGCACAATCCGCTTGTCATCATATTTTCTGTGCATGGTGATCACTTTGCACTCCAGAAATGTATGACTGCCGAGTTCTTCCTCCGGCACATCCCACTGTCTGCCGATCTGGTGGTTTTCCGACGCATAGATCACATGAAAAGAATACTCAGAATCCTTATTTTGTATATACTTAAAAAATGCCACACGGTAAGGCGCCGGTGCATTTGTGATAATCACTACTTTTTTCACTTTGTTCTCCCACTCAAAATGTTTATCGTTGATATAATCTACATATGGAAGCTTCATATTTAATGTTTATAGTTGGCATAATCTACATAAAATTCTACATATACATGTACATTATACCATATGTATACCGTTTCGCAACAAATGCTTGTATTTTCCTTTTACCGTAACTATAATGAATATATATGCGCATATGGGTACAACAGACAAATATCTGGAGGTTTTTATGAAGTTATCACTGATCATCCCATGCTATAATGAGGAGGAAGCTTTACCATACATATATGAGGAACTGGTGAAGGTTTCTGCCACTTTGAGCGATTATGAAATAGAATATCTCTTTGTGAACGATGGCTCCAAAGACCATACCTTAGACAAACTCAAAGAACTTGCGGCTCATGACGAGCGTGTAAAGTATTTTTCGTTCTCACGTAACTTCGGCAAGGAAGCTGCCATGTATGCCGGTTTCTGCAATGCTTCCGGGGATTATGTTGCCGTGATGGATGCCGATCTTCAGGACCCACCATCACTTCTTCCGAAAATGCTTGAAATTCTTGCTACCGGAGAATACGACAGTGTGGCAACAAGACGTGTCAACCGCGAGGGAGAACCACCGATCCGTTCTTTCTTTGCCAGACAGTTTTATAAACTGATCAATAAGATCTCTGATGCGGATATTGTGGATGGTGCCAGGGATTTCCGGCTGATGAAGCGCGATATGGTAGATGCCATTATAGAACTGAATGAATATAACCGCTTTTCGAAGGGAATTTTTGGCTGGATTGGTTTCAGAACCTATTGGCTGCCTTATGAAAATGTAGAGCGTGTTGCTGGCGAGACTAAGTGGAGTTTCTGGAAGCTGTTTAAGTATGCCCTTGACGGCATTGTCAATTTTTCCCAGACACCATTATCGATTGCGTCTTTTGGAGGTATTTTCCTTACATTTGTCTCCTTTATTGCTATCATTTTCGTCATTGTCCGCAGACTGATCTGGGGCGATCCGGTAGATGGCTGGGCATCCCTCGTCTGCATCATTACTTTTATCGGAGGTATTCAGTTATTCTGCATGGGAATTATGGGACAGTATCTTTCCAAGACTTATCTGGAAACCAAACACCGTCCCCATTATATCGTAGCGGAATCTAATGCAGCTGATCCGGTGAAGATTCATTAAAGAATTTTTCTCAGCTTGTATTTTAAAGCCCTGTCATAAATGTGGCAGGGCTTTTTTGATACAACTAACCGCTTGTACGTGCAACTTATATGTATATTAAATTGTAAATATGTGCAAATTATTCTTTTATAAATATGTGAAAACGTGCAGATTATTTTTCTTTCATCGCATGTAAATGTGCTATTTATATGTAGAATAGCTTGTAAAATTGTGTAAATTATAATATTATGTACTTAAAAATATCAGGAGGTTTTCTTATGGAGCGAATTGCACTGCAAAAACTGATTGAATGGAATAACAACAAAAGAAAAAAACCATTAATCGTCTGTGGAGCAAGACAGGTAGGAAAAACCTATCTTATACAGGAACTTTTTGCCAAAGAATACTATAAAAACAGTTATCTCTATATAGACTGCAAAAAAGAAGATGAAATTCGCGAGTTTTGTTCCCAGACAGCGAATGCAGAGAAAATCATTGAATATATTTCATTACGAAAGGGATTTCAGATAAACGAAAAAACATTGCTAATTTTTGATGAGGTTCAGGAATGTCCTAACATTATTTCCTCTCTTAAGTATTTTTGTCAGGATTTCAGGGAAATTCCAGTGATTGCAACCGGATCTATGGTTCGCATCAAATTGCAAAGAGAAACACACAAAAAAGGAGTTCGAAACACGGATAAATTTCTTTTTCCTGTAGGAAAAATCAATCAGATAACAATTTATCCCATGACTTTCGACGAGTTTCTTATGAACAGTAATAAAATGCTCTATAACGCAATAAAGACTGCTTACGAAAATAAGCAGCCGTTAGATACACAGATCCATGCATTAGCATTAGATCAGGTATATAAATATCTGTTGGTTGGTGGTATGCCAGAAGCTGTAGAAGCTTATATTGACGAACATAATCTACTTGAATCCAGAGAAATTTTAAAGGTTTTGTATGATAATTACCTTGCAGATATGGAGCTATATCAGGCAAGTCAGGAATCGATTCTGCGTTCCCGTGTATTGTTCCAAAATATTTATAAAGAATTGAATAAAGAATCCAAAAATTTTTCTCCGGGTCTGATTGAGGAAAATAGCAGAACAAGAAATTATGCCACCTCTATTCAGTGGCTCACGTTAGCTCACATTGTTAACCAGTCTTTCCAGCTGAAGGAACATATTACAATGCCTCTTATTCAGGATAACGAAAGCAATTTCCGCCTGTTTCTTGGTGACATCGGCATGTTTTCCTATCAAAGTGGAATAAATGCCGCCTCTTTCATATCAAACGAAAGAGAAAATACCTTATCCGGAATATTTTTTGAAAACTTTGTTGCCAATGAATTAGTTGCCAAAGAGCATCACTTATTCTATTGGCGTGGCAGAACATCCTGTGAGCTTGAATTTATTGTCGAATCCAATAATAAGCTGTATCCAATTGATGTAAAAAAAGGCAGAGGAACTCTCAATTCTCTTGAAAAATTTTCAAATCATAATAAATTTGAATTTGCTATTAAGGTCTCAAAGAATAATTACGGCTACAATTCAGACCAGAAATTGCTCACTGTTCCATTTTACTTTATACCATTCGTTGCAAAAGACCTTGCTGATGGGACAATCACAATATAAAATTTATCTTCCTCAACCACATTTTCCGGAATGATTCCATACTTCTTTACAAGGAATCTTCCAAATGTGGTCTGCAGGAACTCATCCAGATCCTTTACATTCTCTTTATCCACAAAGATAACTGTCGGCTGTGGATGCTTCTCATTCTCATAATATGCCACCCACTCTTCATTAAATACCGGAGTACTGATACATGTCGCGGAAGTAAATTGTCCCTCTGTGAACGTATTGCAGAGTGCCTCCCCTCCCAGATAAAGAATGGTGTCATGACTATCAGAATAGCTGCGGATTTCTCTTTCTTTCTCCTCATAGTTTTCTGCTTCTTCCGGATATACATAAATACCTGCCAATACTCCATCCGTCATCTGTACCCGGTGTTCCGTAATATTTGCCGGTCCGGTTCCAGTGATCCGGACAAAGTAACCTCTTGTGAAGAGTACTCCCGCAGCAAATGTGATAAGGCATATTTTCTGTAATCTCTGATTCCATTTCACATTATATTTTCCACCATCCGGATAAATGCCTGTCAAACGATCCTTCTTTTCATCGATAATGTATTCAGAAAAGAGATGCACAACCGCGATCAGATCAAGATATAAAAACGACGCATTCTCCTCGATTCCCATATTTGATCCAAACATCACGCCCAGATATACCGCAAATCCCGGAAGCATAAAAAGCCAGAATAATACCCGATCCTTTTTTTTCCCTGCAAAGTATAAGACCAGACCACTGACTGTTGCCAATAGATAGCGCACCTGCAATCCAATCGGACCACTTGGGCGGATTCCTGTCACATTGCTGACAACCAGAACAGCTGTCGGAACTGCAAGCAGATAAAAAAGAATATTTTCCTTCTGCGGAAACCATTTTTTCATGCAAAAATATCCGGCAGCACAGATTCCCAGAAACATAACACTGCGTTTTCCAAGCGATAACATCTGTGTTCCATAGGAATACATCCTTCCATCCTCTGCGTGTGTTCCATCACTCAAAATCCCCTGAATATTCGCAAGTAATTCCGGGACAGACAGATAGGACAGGATATATACAAGAAAGATGCCTGCACAAATTGCACAAACCCCTGCAAATACAAGCGGAACCTGCCACTTTGCATTTTTTCGGTTCAACAGCAGACAGGCTGCCACAAGATATACCGGAAATGCAAGGATAATCGTTGGATACGCCAGAACTGCCACAGAAAACAGAATCGCACTGATAACAATCTTCCACCAGCTGACAGTCCCGCCGTCATTCGCCTGCCTTATCACGTCATAAATCAATACGGATGTGAGAACAACAAAGAGCATCTCCAGCAATCCATATTCCAGATTCTGTGTTGCTCTCGGCAGGAAAGACGCTGTCAATATGGCTGCCAGAAAAGCACTCTCCTGTGCGTAATATTTTTTCAAAATGCGATACACGATATACGCCGTCAGAAACTGCAGAACTACAGACAATGCCCTTAAAAACACAACCAGTCCATCCAGACTTCCTGTTATCCGGTAGAAAACTTCTGTACCAATCCAGGCTGGCCAGGCTGATGTCATATGCAGATCCCACATTGTATCAAACATCCTGTCTCCGTTTAAAAGACGGATTCCCATCACAACAATGTAGGATTCATCATGATCCATGCCGATATAGATTTTACATATTGCTGTAACAAAAGCAGCAAGCAGTAAAACTGCCTGCCACCATACGATACGATTATACTTCTTTTTCATCTGAATTTTCTTCATAGCTCCATACATTTTTTGCAATGTAGATTGGACGATTCTTTACCTCAATATGCATCTTGGCAAGATACTCTCCAATAATTCCAAGCACCGTCAATTGAATACCGCCGATCAGAAGGATCAACACGATAATCGTCGGATATCCAGGAATTTCAATTCCAAATGCCAGCTTCTGGATGATCACAACGATCATATACATGATTGCAAGGATCGAAGTTCCAATTCCAAGCTTTGTTGCCATTTTAAGCGGCTTTGTCGAGAATGAGATCACACCTTCCAGTGCGTAATTCACCAGCTTCCAGAAGGACCAGGATGTGGTTCCTGCATTCCGCTCTCTCACTTCATATGGTCTGTAATAAGTCTCAAATCCGATCCATGCAAAGATTCCCTTAGAGAAACGATGGTATTCTGTCATCTGGAGGATTGCGTCTACCACACATCTTCTCATACAGCGGAAGTCACTGGCATTCTTGTATAGTTCCACATCGCAGAGCTTATTGATCATACTGTAAAAAGCACTTTTGAACGCTGTCATGATTTTTCCCTCTTTGCGTTCTTCCTGATAAGCCGCCACTTCATCATACTCCGGATGTTCCTCCAGAAAATCCATCATCTCCTTGGCAACTTCAATCGGCTGCTGTAGATCGGTATCGATAATAACAATATAATCTCCCTTTGCGTGTTGAAGTCCTGCATACAATCCTGCCTCTTTTCCAAAATTTCTGGAAAAGTTTATGATCGTCATCTGCTCTTTCTTCTCTGCATACAGCTCTCTCAACACTTTTAATGTTCCATCTTTGCTGCCGTCATTGATAAATACAATCTCATAATCATAACCTGCTAAGATTTTTCCTGCTTCCTCGCAGAACAGTCTGACATTTCCCTCTTCGTTATAACACGGTGCAACTAATGACAGTTTCAAGCTTTCTCACCTGTACCTTTCTTCTTTGTAAATACCAGAAACTTACTGAATATATAATTGAGAACCAGAATAATAAACTGGATCACAAACTTTGCGATCAGATCATTGATATGCATGACCTCTGCCATTAACCACACTCCCCCGACTTCTATAATCATCGTGGAAAGTCTGGCTCCCACAAATTTCGTAAATTCTCCAAAACGCTGTTTCAGATTCTCTGCCTCTGAGTGGAACACGAATCTCGAATTTACAAAATATGCAAACAGGATTGCAGCCATAACCGATATGGTATTGGCAACATTCATATTGATCGGTGTTGCAAGTCTGAGTACATAATAACATACCAGATTCACTAAAGTGGTACATCCTCCGAAGAAAATGTAACGCAGCACATCATTATTCCAGCATTTCAAAATCAGTTCTTTTATTTTCTTCATCTATCGTTCCTTCTCTTATTCAAACTTCACAACAATCGTGTTGTTGATCACCCGCACACTTCCCTTTGCCGGATAGACTGCCATATTCTGATACTCCTCCGTAGCCCGGATTGCGTCTTTTTCCTCGCCTGATGTAAGTGCAAATCCAAGACCAAAACAGTAATTCCACATTGCGATATAGTGATAGTCACCCTCTAAATAGATGTCCTGGCTCACACCCATGATATCCGGATGCAGATCTTCCACCCCACTCGAATATGCATGATAAGTTCCCATCATCGCCACTTTGGTCGTCTGTGGATATTCATCCAGATCCTGAATGCGGTCTAAAATATTACTGCACACTGCATACGACTTCTGATAGCTCAGATTCATGGAATTATACGCAAGATTGGCGTTAATGGTATTATAATAAACCAGATAAACCAATGCAAGAAGTCCGGCTGTTTTCCACAACTTTCCTGCTTTTTTCTCCCATTTTCCACGCTCTATATACAATAATAACAGGATATACACAAAACATACGGCCATTTCCATAAGCGTATGGTAGGTGACATCTGCCGAGACAAAATTCACTGCAAAAGCTACGACTGGAAGCAATCCTGCTGCAAGAAAAGTCACGATCACGCCCGGAATATCTTTGTATACTCTGTTTTTTATCACCAGAAATACCGTTGCTGCTGCCACAAACAAAATGACGATCAGATTGGCATACGCATAATGATTCGCCTCCTGAATGCCGGTCTTTAAGTACCACAGATCCGCCAGACAGCTTAATGTCTTATGAAGTGCCTGTTTATACTGCCCAAGTGTCAGGATACCCATACTTCCGATTCCCTGATAACTGGTCAGCGTAATCCCATAGTAGGCATTGATAATGGAATCTACCACTTTATAAAAAATTGCACCGCCAAGTACCAGAATCAGATATTTCCAGTCATCCAGAAACATCTGTTTAAAACTTTTTCCTTCAAACATCATATCCATGATCACGATCATCATAATGACAACCAGTGTCACACTGATATACGCCTGATAAGTTCCCATACTTAAACCAATGCACACGATACCTGCCCAGATACCATGCTTTATCTTATAAGTCAGATACACTCCAAGTACAGATAACAGAAATGCTGCCATGTACCCATCTGCGGTAAACATGTATGCAAAGGTAGAGGTTGTGGTCGGAAACGACACGATCAGTCCCGCCACCAGAATGCATGCCAGACGGCTTTTTACCTGGAACATATCGATCAGCAATACCACTACAATACTGATATAAAATAATGACAGTGCTCCGTTCACCCATGGCATGTCATACTCCGACGACAATCCACTGAAAAATCCTAAGAAACATCTTCCCGAATAAAAGGTTGCCCCGGTTCCTTTGAAATTAAACATACTGTCCCAGGTCGGCAGAAAGTTAAAGAAACGGTATGCATGCGCAAGCAGTCCCAATATCCAGGTTGCAAGGAATCCTGTGATCCATTCACGCTGCACTGTTATCGTCCTGTTTCCAATCTGTATTTCTTTCATGTATCATTCTATCCTTTCTTATCCTCTGAAATCGACGTGCTGTCTCCAGCCGTTTTCCTCTGGAAGCCATACGCTACCAGTAACACCCGTCTTCCACCACATTGGCTCCCTTAGGCTTCTCTTTGTCCGTAAGCCTTACCCATGCATCGGAATAGTATTTCTGTAAGAACTGATGGTTTTTATCTTCATCCCATCTTTTCCCGTGGATACCAAACAATATCTGTGTAATACCACCCAGATGTACCGCCTGCTTTCCTGCTGCTTTCATTTTCGCTGCCAGTGGAAAACCATAGGCGCCACAACCTAAAATCGCAAGGTCAAAATCCACTGCCATCGCTTTCCGGTACATATCCTCCAATGCTTCAAACCAGGTCGCATAGCGTTCATCCACTTCCCCTGCGTTAGTCTGCACGGCTTTCTGCACGATCAGCTCAAACTCCGGCAGAATATTCGTTCCCGGAAAAATCTTTTCTCTTCTCGCATACTGACTTTTGATAATCTCTGCCTGTGGATGGATCACCAGTACCTTTTTTCCTTTCAACGCCTCCGTCCATGGATGCTCCGGGCAGCGGAACGGATCGATATAATGCAGATAGGTCAGATGCATTTCTCTGGCAAAAAAGTGTTTCAGATAATAATCTTCAAAAGGCTGAAACCATGCAGCCAGATAATCCGTGCTTTTACATCCATTTATCATCTCTTGAAAAAACTGATCCATCAGTGAAATGTCATTCGGGAAAAATCCAGCACAGTCACAGAGCTGCTTTACATCTTTTGGCAATATTCTCCTGTCATCAAATTCATAGGCACGCATATTCGCAAGTTCCACTGCTCCAAGCCTGCCTGCCATAAATGGTCTTCCACTTAAAATATCCTGCGCCATCTCCTGCTGCACCTGTTCAATGCTTTCAATCTCACGGTCAGCAAACTTATAATGCATCTTTTCCATAAGTGGAATTGCATCTATCTTATTCTGCCAATATAAACGTCTTTTTCCCTGTGCAAGATAATACAAATACGTAATCGGTCTTTTCATTTATTTCTTCTCTCCTAATGCCTGTTCCAACGCCCGCTTTAAGTAATGCCCCTGCTGAAGCTGATTTGAGACAAGCAGCGCATTTTTTTTCAGTTGTTCATAGTCCGCCTGCTTTATTTTGCCCGGGAGTTCACTTAAGCGTTCTATCACAATCCCACACTCATGCTCCTTTATAAAAGCAGCCATTCCGGAATGTTTCCACACAATTGCAGGGATTCCTGAGGCAAGATACAAACCACATTTGTGGGAATTGTTGTATTTTAAGTACTCACCAAGGCCACCTTCTATCTCGTCTTTTCCGGTTCCATCCCACACAAGTCCGTAATCCATCGTACAGACAGCCGCCGGTACCTCTGCGGCCTTCAACACTCCGTGGTATTCACACACCGACGGCAATTCCTCTTTTTTCTTATCTTCAAGTTTTCCCCAGAGATGCATCTCTAATCCCATGTCTTTAGAAAATGGAATACTCTTTAAAAACTCTGATTTATTCAGGTTGCCAGCAAATGCAATTTTAGCCGGCTGCGTGCCTGTATCCTGCTGCACGGCACACTTTTTCTGTTCCTGTGCTGTTTTTAACTGCTTCTGTTCCTGCTCCGTCATGAGATAATCCCAGATGCCTACCGGAATCAGCCTGGATGTAACACCATTCTTCTCCAGAAGCTCTCTCGTATTTGTATTTGGCATTAACACAACATCCGCCATTCCGATGACCTGTGCTTCACCACGCATTTTTTCCTGAACGATCGGGTCATCCGCATTTCCGTACCGGAAAGCATTCAGATCATTGATAAAACAGATGATCTGATATTTTTTTACCTTCTGGATTGCTTTGACTAGTTTGATCTTCACATGATTTTCCGGGATCGCAAAAAATATGGAATCTTTTTTCCCCGCCCGGAACAATAAAAAACATGCAAGATACGGTAAATCTAATATTTTCATATATTTCGAACAGCTCTTTGGCATGCTCCAGATTGTTTTAGATCCTTTTTGTGCCAGCACTGCAAACACATCCTGCATTGCTTTTCCGGCCGCATCACATGTTTCTCCGGCACGCTGGCTCAGTGCATAAATACTCATACTGTCACCTATCTTTCCACATAAAGTAATAATCTCTCTTTTATCTTATGAAACAATGTCATGCCTGACGCAAGCCATCTTCCAAGTATATCCGCCAGTTTCTTCGCAATTTTGCTTTCCAATGTTCCAAAAACTTTCTGTCTCACCAGATCGATCACAATGCACCCGATTACCACACATGGTGCAAATACACAGATGAGCGGAAATAACAGCGGCGAAAATGCATAGTTCTCCAGTGGCAGGACCAGATAAATAAGCCGCTGAAAACCAAAGGAAAAGACATACACCGCCAGAACTCCGCTTGCGATCCGGTTGATAAATGAACTTTCAAAAGACATATTCCGAAATACGGTAAATAGTAAAATTGCAGAAACAATCGTAAAAATGGAACAGTCGCGATAGAAGAAACTGTAGTGCCCGGTAACGGTATATAACGCCATTTCCAGTAAAAATGTCAGCAAAATATTTCCCAGTAACAGTGTGCATAATCTTCCTGTCCGATACACATGTTTATCATACAACCGGATATATCTTCCGATCATATAGATGACTGTCATCTGTACGACATTTTTTCCTTCTGATCCCATTATATCAAAATGCAAAAAGGTTGGCACAATACTGAATAAAAACAGACAGAACCATAAAATATTCCGCAACTGCACCTGACTCAACCGTTCTGCTGCTTTATTCAGATATCCGGACAATATTGCAATGATAAAATATGCTGTCAGATACCAATACTGATTGGATAATATTGGGAAAATGGTTGAAAGAAGATCCAGTTTTCCAACAGAAACACCCAGCGCTATGCGTATGATCAGATGTAATACAGTATAGAAAATGACCATGAGATCCAGTCTGATCAGTTTTTCCAGCTGAAATCTCACTCCGAAATATCCAGAGATCAGCATAAAACACGTCACGCCCAGATTGGTAAAGCAATTGGCAAATATGAGCAGATAACGGTTCGTCTGTGAAAGTTCATTGCCGCCATATGCAATTGTATGCATGAATATGATTCCAAAAATACATAAAATCCTCAATAGTTCAATGCTTGAATTTCTTGTTTTTGCTGCCATACTGCCTCCGTACTATTTTCTCTTTATTTTTCTTATTGCCTTCTGGAAAGCCTTTCGAATCAACTGCTTCATCTCATCATCCAGCACTCCCTGAAACATCATTCCCTGCAAAATCAATGTTCCGGCTTTTCTTGTATCCCTGATCATAAGAGGCATGACAATATGAATCACAATGTAGGTTGTAAGTGTTGCGACCGCTGCTCCCAGGATTCCAAAATGTGGGATAAGCAATGCATTTAAAATCACATCCGTTGCAAGACCTGCCAGCGCAAAATAATTGACATATTTATTCTTATTCTCAGTAGCAAGATACACCTGAGTCAGGCTTCCGATAGAAGAAATACCGGAATACCACACAACGATCACCAGTGCACCTCTTGCCCCCAGATATTCCGTTCCATACAGGAAATAAATTACCCAGTAGGAAAAGATGCTGATTGCCAGAGACCATGCAACGTTTAAGAGCCAGATTCCTGCATAGGACTGTTTTAAACGTTTATAAAACATACCTTTATCCTGCTCCGCATTCTTATACAGGATCGGACTGACAGACTGGATAAATGCTGACGGTATCATTCCCCACAATCCGGCGATCGCCAGCGCTGCTGAATATAACCCGACAGATGTATTGTCTAACATCTGTTTTAACATGATCTGATCGATCTTCGAATATAGGATTGCGATCAGTCCCGATATCATATAATGATAGGACTGCCGCATTATTTTTTTGCCAAGTCTAAGTGACACCTTCGGTCGGAAACCATTTTTCCGCACGTAAAATATCATCAGCACAAACGATAGCAGCAGAGTATCCACGGATGTTGCAAATGCAAACCATAAAATATCTGCATTATTTGCAAGAAGATAGATACGGTATAGTGACATTCCCAGATAGGATATCACACCTGCAATACTGGTGTATTTTCCGAGAAGTTTTCCCTGAAACCAGTACATAAAAGTATCAAATGCACTTGCCAGGATTGCAATTGATTCGAGGACTGCAATCTGTACGATCAGCGGATCATCACCATCCGTGATTGAGACAAGTGCGATCACAGAGATCGTTGACAGTACGGCCGTGATAAATCTCATGAGGATTCCTGTCCAGATGACTTCATTGTCATCTTCCTGTCCCATTGACACTTCCTTGATCACAATGACGCTGAGTCCTAGTGATGTAATGGATGAGAAGAAAGATACATATGCTGCCACATAATTGATGGAGCCAAAATTATCCGGTCCAAGGTATCTTGCTGTTGCCAGGGATACGAAGAAAGATAGAATCATATTCACAATTCTTCCACCAAGCAGCCAGCTCATATTGTTGATTACTTTTTTCCTGCTATTATCCATGCCCATTTCCTGCCAGTTTTCTTTGTTATGACTTGTCTGATGTATTTTTTACATCCTGCTCAATTCTCGACTCGATCTTAATCCAGCTCTCCGGATAAAAATCTCCTCTCCAGAAAGATACGATCGGTGCAGTCACTACTTTCTGCGTATTGGCATTCAGATATGCAGCCCACCAGCTGAAAGAACTGTTTGCTGTAATATCATGTCTGCATTCTACCATGCAGAAAAACTCGTCAATATAAGACATATCTTCCTGTCCTGAGATAAAATAGTAATTGTCTTTCTCTCCGAAATTTTCCTTCACCCATGCAATATCATCGGAAAAAAAGCAGTAGTTTACTTTTCCGACTTTCTCTTCCATAATCTTCATGGCATCCTCAAAGTATTCCATGCGCAGGTTCGTATCTGCCAGCAGATAATCGCCCCGGCGGATATGCACTGCAACGGTCTCTCCAAGAGAATGGATCAGCTCTATGCTTTTCTTTGCAGTCTCACTCAGTTTCTTTGGACGGAATAATCTGCGCAGATCATCTACATACTCACTAAAGTATTTATCACTCTGCCAGTAACCGCTTAACATGACATCCCCGTTCTGTTCAAACACTTCCGGATGATAGACAAAGTTTCCATTCTCTTTAAATATCTTTGTCTTTGCCCCGATTGCCTTTCTGCGTCTGATCTTATTAAAAACCGCACGGTTTAAAAAATCTCTTTTATATTTATAAGTAATGCGTTCCACATATTCAATGGTCAGTTCATCAATTCCCAGTTCTCTTGACATCCCATTGTCTGCCATATAGGTGTTGATATACAGATCGGCTCCTTTTTTCTTTGCCAGTGCATATCCACATGCATACGCAAATAACTGGTTACCAAATCCTCCGGTCAATTCTGCTATTACTTTCATAAATTTCCTCTTTTCTGATTCTTTTCATACAGCATCACATATTTTTCCACCTGATGTTCACAGTCATATAACTGCTCTGCAACAAGTCTTTGTGCTCTGGACGGTCTGATTTTTCCTTTGTCATATTCTTTCACATATGCATCCAGTTTCTCCGACAGTTTTTCAGGAGTTGATGTAAAATAATCAACATTTTCCAATCCTTTTCCCTGAAATTCGGTCAGTCCAGGGGCTTCTGCCAAAAGAACGTTCATCCCTGTAAAAATAGCCTCCAGAGTTGCAATGCTGAGTCCTTCATAGATGGAAGTCATCAGAAATACATCTGCTTCCCGCAAAAACGGCATCGGATCTGTACTTCCCGCAAAGGTGATCTGTTCCTGTATTCCAAGCTCCTTCGCCAGCTGTTCTTCACGCTCAGTCTCTCCTTTTGCGTAACCCACATGCCGATATAAGATCCTGTCTTTTTCCTTCATCAGTGCAATTGCCCGCAGTAACAGTTCGTGATTCTTGACATACCCACAATTGCCGACTGTGACAAGCACAAGCTTGTCTGTTGTCTGATGCTCCTGTTTGATCTGCTTTTTCTCCTGCTCCGACAGAAAGGAAAACTTCTGGTTATTACACCAGTTATAAATCGTTGTTTCGCAGACATTACCAAAAACCTGTTTTTCATTCTCTGCCACACCATCACTGATCGCCACAAAGCTGACCTGAAGCGTTTTTCTCATGATCCACCGCGTTGCTGCCTTTATTTTCCTCTGAATCCCTGTATGCGCAAAGGTACTGTGCACGGTTCGTACAATGTGTCTGCTTCCCGTTATTTTCGCAATAAGTGCATATTCAAACGCCAATGACTCCCTGTGAATATGTATAATATCATAGGAATGTTTTCTCATATATTTCCAAAAAGAAATCAGATGCTTCACTTTGGACATTTTTCCGGTTCCCTCTGTCGGAACCCAAACAGTCTCATAACCAGCCTGTTCTAATTGTCCTGCAAATGGTCCTTTGATCTTCCCTGTTGCCATAATACTGCAATTGCAAACATCTTTCCAATAAGGGTATGCATTGTAGATCATCATCTCTGCCCCGGACGGGTGCAGCTCATGCAAAATGTGCAGTACACTCATTTTTTCACTCATTCATTTCGATTCCTTCTAAAAAACTGCTCTCTTTCATGGTTCTGATTTATTTTCTTTCTGTTTGGCTTCCATCGTCTTTAACATAATCTCAGCCGTAGACTTCCAGGTAAAATCATTCATAATCCTTTCATGGGCATTGTGCACGATCCCGTCTCTGTATTCCGGAGTATTGCAAAGCTTTTCCACATTGCTTTTTACCTGCTCTGAATCATCACAGAGAAAACCATCCTGCCCACTTGTGAGAATGTACTCCGGTCCCGGCGCTCTTCTTGCAACTACCGGACATCCATAATACATGGCCTCCAATATTGCCATTCCAAAGATTTCCACACGATTCAGATTTACCATAACATCTGACATACGATAGAATTTCCAGACCTGACTGTTCTCAATACTCTCGATACGGTAAACTTTGTCCCGCAATCCGAGATCATCCATCTTTTTCTCAAATTCCGGCTGCAATTCGCCTTTTCCAATAGAGATCAGACGATAACTGTCATCTTTTTTACAGAGCTCTGCAAAAATATCAAGCATTTCAAGCGGATGCTTCTCATCAATCAGTCTCGCCAGAAACAGGATCACTTTGTCATCTGCATCAAAGCCAATCTTCTCCCGCAATTTTCCGACATCCTCTTTTTCGTAATCTTCATGAACTGCAGCCAGATCCAGACAACACGGTGCTACGATCACATCTTTGATCTGCTCTGATTCCATCTGCTTTTTTACATTTGGCGTCTTCGCCATCACCGTCATCTTGCGGTAATAACGGATATTTGGAATCAGAATGTCAAGTAACATTTTTTTCAAAGAACTCGTATTATGGCTTCCAAGTGCTCCGATATATGGAAGACATACTACATGATTTTTCTGACATACTTTTCTGACCTGTTTAAAGTTCATCTGATTATCGGAAAAAACGATCACACCATCTACATCCGATGTAATAAAGTCACAGGAATGCAGTGAATGAAACCCGAATGATTTTGAGTGAAGATAATGCATATGAAGATTCTCTGCAAACTCTACGATCTCATCTGTATCACCTTTGATAAAACTGTACATGTCCACACAATGTCCCATATCTGCCAGGGCTCTTCCAAGCCCCATATCCTGTGTATTGTAAAACTTTCTATGACTCTGATCTGTCATCCCCAGCGCGATTATCTGTATTTTCATATTACTTATTCCCTATAATTTTATGATATATATCCTCAAGGATCCGATAGTTATCTTCCGGTCTTAGACGCTTTTCATAGAATGCCTTCGCATTCTGTTTCATTTTACCAATATCCATCTGGTTATAAGTTCGAATTTTGTCTGCAAGATCATTTGGAGAATCATAGACAAATTTGATGCCCGTCTTATTATCCTCCACCATTTTTGCGAGATTCCCGACATTTCCTGCAATCACGGGAACTGCATTGGAATATGCCTCGGCAATTGTCATAGCGAATGCTTCGTAACACTGGGATGCCATGATCACTGCTCTCGCACCACGGTACTTTTCCTGTACCTGTGTCTTATTCAGATATCCGGCAAACTCAATATTTTGAATATGATGTTCCCTGATATAAGTCTTCATCTCATCCATCATCGGTCCGTCACCCGCAACGATCAGCCTCTGATCCGGCAGTTTTTCAAATGCCTTGACAACCACATCGATTCCCTTTAATGCCTCCACTCTTCCCACAAACAGGAAATAATCAAGTTCCGCATGAGGTTCTTCCGGTGCTGTTTCCTGGAATGTAAAATTTGGTTTGATATAGACTTTGTCCATATCAATTATTTTTTTTGCTCCCTTGTTCAATTTGCTGAGTTTTTCTTTGTTAAACTCTGTCAGGCAGATAAAATTGACTTTGCGATATGTTCCAAGCATCCTGTGAATCTTAAGAATCGCCGCACTCACGAACGTCTGGGCTTTGCTATTTCGATAACATCCATATTTTAAAGAACACTGCAGTCCTTTTTCCGAACATTCCTCGCAGATTCTGTCCCCACGGAAATACGATCCTGCCGGGCAAAGCATCCTGAAATTGTGCAGTGTCTGCACGACTGGCACTTTGCAGTCAAATGCGGCATAGAAAACAGACGGGCTTACCATCATCAGCGTATTGTGTACATGGACTACATCAATATGATTCTCCTGAATGATCTTCTTCACTTCCCGATATGTTTTGAACGAATACACCGCACTGAATGGGATCAATAATTTCTGCACAGCATTCATCTCATTGATCTCTGTGTTATTCCGGCTGTAGGTGATCACTTCATTCCCATACATTTCCAACAGTTTTTTTTCGTTGGCAACTACCACATCTTCGCCACCCGGAATCTGGTATGCGTTGTGAACCTGCAATATTTTTAACTTTTCTTTTTCCATCTCAACGCTCCCTCACTGTATAATTTTTGTACACCAGATTTGCCGTAAACAAGATAAATGGATTCAAAATCGGATTCATCGGGGACTGCTCTAAAACGGCATACACTGCAAATATGGTAAAAAAGATAATCTCACGATAATAACCATTGCTGTACATCTTCCACTGGCTCCTGCTTGCCCAGTAAACAAACAAAATGGCAAATAATGCGCCACAACTGATAAATAAGTACATATACAGATTATCGATCGTCGTATAATTCATGTCCCAGAAAATGTTGACTGTTTTCGGGAACAATGTCATCCCATATGCCTTATAGTAGTTATTGGTAATCTCGATACGACCGCTCAGCATACGGTTGATACGAAACATAAATGTATTGTTGATCTTATAGATCACCATCCAGATCCAGCTGATGATAAATACTCCCGCTGTTGTCATAGTGAGCAGCTGATAATATTTTTTATTTTTGCTCAGTTTATCCAAAATAATGAGTGCCCACATCGCAAAGAACACGATCAGTCCTGTACGGCAGAACGTAGCTTCGAACGCAAGCAGACAGATTGCTGCGCTCACTGCAAAATACCAGAAATTCAGCTTTTCATACTGGATGTAAAGAACAATTGCAATGGTCACAAAAATCATGTAATATGCCGCATTAGACTTGATATATCCAAATGCATAAACGGAATATATGGAAAAATCCGTTGCAACTGCCGTATTTGCCTGAAGATCCAGCACTCCGCAGAATGCAAGCATTATCATGAGCAGGGTTCCGATCACCCGGATCCACACGGTGGATTTCATCAATGTATCAAACCGGATATTCTTCATTCCCCATAAAGACATGGTGATAAATAAGACATTCTTTTCTCCGACCCGAAGCCAGCATACCGCACTGACCGCCAACAGCAGATAAAGGATCAGAAATTCTCGCATCGTATACTTTGTTGTAAGAACTTTTACTGCCAGACAGACCACTGCCATAACAAATGCAATCTTAAAAAAGGTTTCATAACTGACATATCCGAATGTTTTGATAATGACCATAATTGCATAATACATACAAAAGCTGATGTTTCCGATCATTTCAAACTGTTCTGTATTCTGTTTTATATCAATCAATTTCTTCTGGATAATATTCATTCTTTTCCCATTACTCCAAACTATATATCAAATAACATCCAGTGCTTCCTTTCAGTGTATATCCAAAGGACTCCATCTCGTCCGGAATCTGTCTTACATCTGAGTTAAACACAATAAAATCACATCCATAGCCTTTTGCTCCATCATGAAGAGCCTGATAATCTATTTGTTCTGCATTCATCAGATTATATAATTGCACCTGCTGTTCTGACGGATTATTCATATATCCCCAGATATTGCGTCCATAACATAATGCAATATTCGCCGTATACTGTCTGATATAACAAAGCAGTTCATTGGGGACGATCACTGTACTGTAACCTCCCTCTGTAATCCTCTGTATCTCGTCCGACACATCAATTGCGACCTGAGGTATCTCATAATCATTCTCCGGCACACAATACGTATCTCCATTGAAGAAAAATGTCCCCGTTTTTGCGATCACAATGCAAAGTACTCCTACTGCAATCAGTCTTAATAGATTCATCTTTACTTTTGCAGCAAGATCTGTCAGCGTAATGCCAAGTGTGATAACTGTCGGAATGACCCAGAAAAGCCTCCAGTAAACTCCGCTCATAAATTTTTCTCCCACCACCTTGTATACAAGTGGGTTAAACAAAATCACAATCGCAACTGCACTGAATGTAAACAGTCTTTTTCTCCTGTCATTCCCTTTAACCAGACAGAAGACAAGTGCTGCGAGAAAACACGCCCAGACAAACCAGCCGTTTCCAATGTAATCTTTAAAATCATCTAAAATATGAAACCAGGTTTCTTTCATTTTTTACCTCAGAAATATACTTTTAACAATTGCCAGAAAAACAGATAGCACAGAAGACATATAACACTCGGTATCGCTGTGCACCATATTTTAACTGTCTTTTTTACACCTCCGCGGTGGAACAGGTTCACAATTCCTCCGACTCCGATAACCACCGGAAGTGCAGTAATGCCAATACCGGATGCCAGTGCCCCGGCAAGACCGGTAAGCGCTGTCACTGCGTACCATATTTTCTTCTCATTCTTTTCCAGCAATTCACATATCAGATAGAACATCATCGGTATAAACAAACTTGCAACCAGTGCTTTTCCCTGCCAGATACGAAGCAGCATAAGGGCTGAGATGGTGTGCGTGGAACTATATCCGTACATCTGCAGTGCACTGATGAATATTAAGAATATACTCGTTTTTTCCCTGTTATTTTCAAAAAAGAAAAGACCGATCATCGCATAGACAATGTAACACATCGGAATGAGAAATACCGGAAGATATCTGTGAGAGAGTATTGCAGGAGGAATATCACTGATCTTACTGATATACGCCACAAACATGGTCCACGGAGAAACCATATCCTTGCGCACTTCTCCCATATCCCAGAAAGAAAGTGCTCCGGTAACCGGGTTCAGCGTATACATGACATTCCGCTCAACTGCCATCACTTCTTCCACAACAAATCTGGAATCATCATCATCAATATGCTGATACGCACTGACAAAATAGGTCTGAATTCCAATCAGAAACACCGCTCCCAACACAAACAGGATGGTTGTCCAACTCATCTTCTCCTGCTTTGCCCACACCGTTTTCTTCCTTTTCCATCGAAAAAGGAGTACCACTACTGCTATCACACACGCAATCACAAGAACTGCAGAATAGGCACACTGAAATGGATGAAAATGTTGTCTCCTTAAAACCATTGGAACAGCAATCATCTGTGTCAAAGCCATCATCGTGAGAAACCCTGTCAGCCATGAAAAAGCAATATATTTTATTTTATGGTCAATTTGTACCAGACCAGCCCATATTGTTCCGATCAAAAGTGGAACAATTACCATGAGCAAAACCAGAATCAACAGATTCCTAATTTCCATATATAATAACTCCGTCTATTTTGATTTCACTATTTGCCATTGTATTCTCAATCTCATAGAGATCCGTTCCTGTCACTTCACGTCTTTTACATCCGATAAGAATCTGATCACAGACCGGAATAATTCCATATGCATCGGAAGAAATCATAAGATCCGGTGTATTCACGATCACACGGTCGTATTTTTCTTCCATTTCCCTGATAAATGTTTTCAATACTTTTGAAGACATGAGTTCCCTGTTTTCTTCCACAGAAACTTTACGACTGATCACGGTTACTTCGTCTTCAAATTTTTCTGATTTTATCTTATCAGCAGAAGCCTTACCATACAGATACTCACTGAATCCTGCGTCCGCATCTTCCGCATCTGCTGCAAGATTAAGCAATAATGTGTTGTACTCCATTGATGCATAAGCTTTTGCAAGATCATATGCCCCATCTGCATTTTTTGCATGGTATGGAAGATATGCAATACTTTTATGCGCAGCATTTTCTTTTTCCAGGAATAAAAATGCTTTCTTAAATTCTTCTGCTCTGTCTTTTTTATGCACGAATGCTACCACAGGTGCTTTTAATTTCTGCTCAATCTCTTTTGCAGTTTTTGCCACAGTTCCTATGAGATAAACAACAGAAACCACAAGTATTCCTAATAACAATCCTAAAAAGATGCCTGCCAGACCACCTTTTACCGTCGCAGAGACAAGATCCTTTGTGGTTGTTGCCGTCTCCGCAGATGCCTGCGTATAAGATGTCACATACGGTTCACTCAAAATGCTGACTGCATCTTCTCCTGCATACTCATCATAGAGCTTTTTCTGACTGTCCAACAACTCCTGCATCAGCTGTTCTGCATCAGCTTCTGTTTCGACTTTGACATCTCCATAGGTCTCCGGATACGGAATATAAAGATTCAATATGCTTGTAACAACCGAATTACTGTATCCAAACATTTTCAAATATTCCTGATAGGTCATATTATGTCCGGTTTCACGAAGGAATGTCTCATATGCTCCGTTACTCAGCGCCATCTGCTGCAGATCATACATGCGTTCCGTTATGCTGGAATCATTATACTGGCTGATATAAAATGCACCATTTACCTGCTGAAGTTCTTCATAATAGACAACACTCGGCTTTGTATTCTTATAACCATAAGCACCTGCCGCAAGTCCTACAACCAATGCGCAGATCAGAAGAATGACACAGTGTTTTAAATTGTATTTTGCTATTTCCAGAAGGCTGTATTCTTCCTCATAATTTTTATTTTCCATTCTTTACTATCCTCTCCTGTTGTTATTTCCTATATTATTTTCCAGTATGTTTAAAAACTGCACCGACTGTCTTAAGCAGGATTTTCACATCCAGCCCCAGAGACCAGTTATCAATATATTCCAGATCCAGTTTTACAACATCTTCAAAATCTTCGATATCATTTCGTCCACTCACCTGCCATAAACCGGTAATTCCAGGCTTTGCACTCAGTCTTCTCTTGTGATAAGACTTGTAATGAACAAATTCATCCAATGTAGGTGGTCTTGTTCCCACCAGGCTCATATCGCCCTTTAACACATTAAAAAACTGTGGGAACTCGTCAATGCTTGTCTTACGGATAAACTTTCCGACTTTTGTCACTCTCGGATCATTTTCCATCTTAAACATCAGCCCATCCATCTCATTCTGCTTCATGAGTTCTGCTTTCCGCTCCTCTGCATCCACATACATGGAACGGAACTTATACATATAAAAATATCTTCCATTTTTTCCTACCCGCTTTTGCTTAAAGATCAGTGGACCGGGAGATTCGATCAGAAGAGGAGGTGCAATGATAATTCCAATGAGAATCGTAAATATAATTCCAACAAGGCTTCCCACAATATCCATCAACCGCTTCAATAAAAGTTTCCGATAATCATAGTAATTATTGTAGAAAGAAATCACCGGAATATCTCCCATAGAATCCAGTGCCACATTGAAATCTTTAAACTGATTTAATATTTCTACCGTAAGATGCACTCTCGCTCCCATATTCTCAAATTCCATAACGACATTATATAAGGATTCTCCCGTGTCATACGGAACACTGATGAACACCTCATCCACGATCTGCTTTCTGGCATACTCCAACATGTCATCATATCCTGCAACTACCGGTATTCCGCAGATCTCTTTTCCGATCATATAATCATCAATAATGATCACACCTGTTACACGTTTCGTCCATTCCCGCTCTTTTGCTACCGATTTTAAAATGTCTTCTGCCCGGTCTACCGTTGTGAGCAAGAGCATCTGACTGACCGATGATTTATTCTTGTAGATCTGCAACAGATACTTTTTCAGCAGCAGATGGCAGATATACATGACCACTGCATTGATCACTACTGTGGTAAACGAAATTCCACGGGACATCGGCGAATTTTCATGGCGTGCAAACTCTATCATGGAAATGATCGCCGCCATCAAAATATTCATTTTCAGAACAGCCTTCAGTTCCTCCAGCTTGCCACGCTGCATATATTTCTCATTGTAATCAAAAAATATGGCAATGATTGCATACGCTACAACAATGATCTCCACATCCCCGGATAACTCCGCTAACATACGCTGGAACGATACCCCTCGATACAACTGATACCAGAAAAATCCTGCCAAAAAGTAACTGACTGTCATGCAAATTGTATCTAATGCCAGTAATATTAAATTCTGAATTTTATCTTTTTGCTGATACATCTGTATGATTTCCTTTCATGCTAAATTGTGATCAGTCAAATGCCAGTGCAAAAGCAGCCCCATTCCGATCAAAATTACAGCTGTAATATCTGTCGTGCCGGATCATTTCCCCATACTTCTCCTGAAATTCCGGTTCATCCACCTGTATTGTCTCAGGTGCATACTGATCGCTTTTTACGTAAATGTTGGCGTATGGAGTGAATACAACCGTTTTTCCCTCTTTCTGCACTTTCAGGCAACACTCCAACGCAGCCTGTGTCACAGATAGTGCTTCATTGAAACCACCCATATCCAATAATTCCTTTGTTCCGATAAGCATTCCGTGGAACGCTACCGCACTGACACACTGCTGGGTGATTGCTCTGCAGAAATATCCAACATATTCTTTCTCATTTCCAACAAACAGCCCGCCTGCTGTTCCATGCAGTCCAAGTGCCATTCCGGCTGAAATAATATGTTCACTTGTGCTTAACAGTTTCGGGCCGACAATTCCAACTTCTCTTCTTTCTGCATTTGATACGAGAAGCCGAAGCCAGTCTGCCTTTTCGCATCCTTCCAGGTTTGGAAGAAAAATGCAATACTTTCCGGCTGCTGTTCTTACAGCAGCATTCACATTCTCTGTATTGTACGCTTCCCCGCATTCTATCACTTCAAGATTGTGATATTTTGTCTTTTTCAGATTTTCCTCAACTGCTGCCCGGGTGGTTGTGATTACGGACACCAACGGCTCTTCGTCAAGAGGATAATATACTTCATACATACCGTAATATTTTGCCATCTCGACTCTGGCATGCTCCTCACCGGAAGCTTTAAGATCCAGTCCGATTGCTCTTTTTCCAGCCTCATAACAATATAATTTACTCTCCGGATTCATCGCTGTAGAATTCGGATGACAACGCCAATGATATAATACCTGAGGAATGTGTACTACCTGTGTGCTTTTTGCAATACAGCGCAAAATAAAGTCATAATCCTGTGATCCGTCACAGCTGCTGTCAAAATGTCCTGCCTGTTCAACCACACTTGTCTTTGCAACAAAAAAATGGCAGATATAATTGCAGCTCTTCAAATAATCGGGATTATAATCCGGTTTAAAATGTGGATCAAAATACTCTTTCAAATCCAGAGATACTTTGTCTTCATCCGTATAAATGACATCTGCTTTTTTCTCATTGATCACTTTTACCACTTCATAAAGTGCATTGATCTCAAGAATATCATCGTGATCCAGCAGACCGATATAGTCTCCGGCTGCCAGCTCTAATGCTGCATTGGTATTCCCTGAGATACCATAATTATCATCAAGAAGTTTGTACTTTACACGAGCATCTTTTGAGGCATACTCCTCTAATATCCCACTGATACTGTCATTCAGGCTTCCATCTGCAATGCATAATTCCCAGTTTTCATAGGACTGTTTCTGCACTGACTCGATCATTTCCCTCAAAAACTTTTCCGGTGTCCGGTAAGCCGGCACGATAATGCTGATCTTTGGCTGTATTTCAAACACAGTCTCTTTCTGTTTCTGAAATTCTCCGGCATCCGGCACCTGATACGTTCTCCAGATTGCATATGGAACATCTTTTTTATTCAGGCGCTGTCTGCGAATGTTTCTTAATGCACGGAATCCCTCAGTCTTAAGATAGTACCAGTCATCTTTGTCCCGCATCGGATCTTTATAGGCTTTCATCGCTTCCTCACTCGGATATCTTCTCCGGTATTCTCTGTAGCTCCGTTCCAGATCCGCTGTCGTGATCTCATGAACCATTTCAAACCCATCTATTGAAAATGTAATCTTATACCCTGTATGTTCTGTCGTCATCCAGACATAGTTAAATCCCCATTCCGCCTCTTTTGCATTGGTTATTTTCAATGCCTGTGCCACATCCATACGCACATTCCGGTTCAACGGAGCCTGTATCAATTCACCATGTTCATCCGTCAGTTTTATATTAACAGGAAGATATTCATTGTCTTTTGTGAGCGCAAATGCCCATCCACAACAGACCGCACTTCCCTGATTATATTCGATTCTGTCTATATGATATTGTATTTTCTTTATCATACTCTCTTTAACATCCTTACTTGAATTTTTTCTTGCGCCAATACTGCGTTTCCCTTCTTCAAGTTCTTTTAATTCTACTACATTTGTATTTACTTTCTGGTACATATCCCGAATCGGATAAATTCCCCCCCGCACATATTCCTGGAAATTCTTTTCCATCTGCTCATACGCTGTTATCTCTTCTCCGGTAAGTCCCGCCAGTTCGAATAAATGGCCAAGTTCAAGCGCCTGACACCTTTTGATCTGATGATGTGCAAGAAATAATGCCCGGTATAGCACAAAATTCTTAGGGATTGGAAAAGAAAAGGTCCACTCATAATCAATCACATTCCAAATGTAATCTCTGACGATCAGATTTGAAAAAATCAGATCAACATCGCTGTCCTCTGCACACAGCAATCCCTCCGGTAATTCTACCTTTCCAAAAACCTGCTGAAATTCCTGTGTCATTTCAAATGGTATATTTCCACCATCCGCCTTTATCCATGCAATATATTTTTTTACATACTCCATAACAGTATCTTCTCTTCCATCTTTCACTGCATTCTCCATCAGTTCCTGCAGTGTAACTCCTTCGATGAAAGGGGATTCCACATAATTCTCTTTCAAAAGACTCTCACAAAAAGAGATTCCCGGATTATTAAAATGCAGTGACAACCCCTGATACATATCCACGATATGAAGAAGATGTTCTTTTCCCTCTTCTTTTAATGCATACTTTCTTACCGTTCTGTCTCCCTGTTCATTTTGGACAATATCGGTGCGTATCTGAAATCTGCGCTGTCTTTCATTGGAATATTTTGAAAAAATCGTTCTGGTCACTTAGTTTGTTCCTCTCTCACTCGCAATCAGTAAAAATGAATTTGAAAACTCCTGAAACAATCCTTCTGCTATCAACGTATTATAAGCGGAAAGCTCATTAAAAAACATATATCTGTCCCGGTCAATATTTCTTCTATTATCATTCAACTCGCCCTCTTTTGGCAGATATTCATCCGAATAAATCACAGATGGGAATTTATAATCAGGATATGGATAATAAAATTGAAGTTCCGGCAATCCTGCCTCTGTAAATATCTTCTGATATTCCTTTCTGGTAAAAGTCCGGTATCCTTCGCAGCCTGCATAATCATGGATTCCATTAAAATATCCACCATAATGATCCTCCTGACAGCCTGCCAGATATTTGAGTCCCAATCTGTTTCCATCCGCCATCACAATACTGCCGCCCGGCTTTAAATGCCTTTTTAAAATTTCTATCAGTGTCCGATAAGGATCATCCGCTTTTTCCGCAAGCATCTGTGATGCATACCCAATTACTCCACATAAAATGATCACATTATATTTTCCAAGTTCCCTCTCAATATCTGCAAACTTCCCAGTGTAACCCGTCACATCTTTTTTTTCATAATCAGGGACATTCTTTTTCAAACGCAGCTCGACAATCTCTCTTTGAAGATTTGTATCTGTGATATAGGTAAGGCTGTCTGCCTTTTCAAGCAATGTTTCCGATAGTGCACCACATTCTGCATTCACTTCCAGAACCGCATCTTCCCTGTTGATTGGCAGCCACTCAACGATATTGGAACGGACTTCAGCCAGATGATAAATCCACGGATAGGTTGCTTTCTGTTCTATTATTTTTCCATAATCTGCTTTTGATGTTGTCCTGATCACTTCATAGATCTCAGATAACACTTCTGCATCTGCTATTCCTGTTCCAATCTCGTTTTTCATGTTTCTCCCTTTATCTAGCGGATTTTCTCTACACTGACCTGTGAATTCATGTCATAAAATCCCACTGTGTTCTTGTCTGATACAACTGTGATGCCACACACATCATATAATCTGTGGTAGGCCTTAAAATTACCATCTGCATATCCGGTACAACTGATGGATAATAGGTATTCGCCTCCCTGCATATCCATATTCTGTTCAAAAGTCGCCACATAAACCTCTCCCGGATGAACCGTTCCAACATCCACTTTTTCATACATTGTATTGGTTCCAGTGACCGCAGTACCCTGAATATTTTTAAAAGTCAGTGTAAATATCGGGTTTTGGATTTCCTGATTAAATAACACTTTGGATTTGATTGCAAAAGAAGTTCCCTTTTCAATGCAATTGGTATACGAACCATGTTCATCGATAATCGCAAAATCAATGATTTCTGCCTCGCCGGTTCCATATTCATCCACTCCCGGATTTATTTTATAATGAGACTTCCACAGTTTTGTCTCTGTGCTGCCCTGTTCTTCATTTTCCTGCAGCGCTTTACCATCCTGACCACTCACCGTCTGGTTTAAAAGCACACGTTTATAAAGATTAATCATCTCTTTCGGTGCGCCCTCAGACATCTTGTCTCCCCTATTCAGGAGCACCACTCTGTCACAGTACTTGGAAATGCTCGACAGATCATGGCTTACAAAGATAATCGTCTTTCCCTGTTCCTTGAATTCTTCGAATTTCTTATAACATTTTGCCTGAAAAAACACATCCCCTACTGACAGCGCCTCATCGACGATCAGGATTTCCGGGTCAATATTAATTGCCACTGCAAATGCAAGCCGCACAAACATACCACTGGAATATGTCTTACACGGCTGATTGACGAAATCTCCGATATCTGCAAATTTTAAAATATCATCCAGTCTCTGGTCGATCTCTTCTCTGGAAAAGCCGATCATCATCCCATTCAGATAGACATTCTCAATTCCGGTATATTCCATATTGAATCCTGCACCAAGTTCAAGCAATGCTGAAATCCTTCCGTCGATTACCACTTCTCCTGCGGTTGGATTTAAAACTCCCGTAATAATTTTCAATATGGTTGACTTTCCGGAACCGTTAGTTCCGATGATTCCTACCGTCTCGCCCTTTTTCACCTCAAAGCACACATCATTCAATGCCCAGTGCTCATGGTATTTCTTCTTTCTTGTCAATCCAAGAGACTCTTTCAGACGATCCGATGGTTTATCGTACAATTTATACATCTTGCTGACATGATCCACTTTTATCGCTATATTGTTATCCATGTAATTACCTTTCTGCGAAAAACTTACTTCTGACCCTATAAAACATCTGCAAAATGGATGCGCAGCCGTTTAAAAATACCTGTTCCAAGACACAATAAAATCACACTCAATATCCAGAAATACATTGTATATCCCGGATGCTCCCAAAAAGCAATTTTATTGATCAGTGCATCACGGTATCCGTTTACAATATAATACATTGGATTTAATTTTAAAATAAATACACACCACGATGGAATCTTTGTCATAGTATTAATATCCCACATAATAGGAGTCACCCATACGCCGACCTGAAGCAAGATTCCCACTACCTGTGCAAGATCCCGGAAAAATACTACGATTGCACTTGTCGCATAGATCAGACCTGCAACCATAACAATCATGCAGAAGCTGTAATACAAAACCTGCAGCGTATAAAGATCCGGTGTATATCCCATAAACGCAAATAAAATAATGGTAAATGTTACAAAAAACAAGTGTGTAAATAACGCTGAAATCAATTTTACCACCGGCAGCGTCTCAATCTGAAATACGACTTTTTTTACAAGGTACGTATATTCGATCAGCACGCTTGTTCCACCGCTCCATGCTTCCTGAAAATAAAACCACGGGATCAGACCTGCCATCAGCCAGATGACAAAAGGTACTTCCGCACCGGTTCTAAGATCGTTCACTTTGGAATTAAGTCCCACTTCAAATACAAACCAGTACACAAGCACTGTGACCACTGGTTGAATAAAAGCCCAGATAATGCCCAGATAAGACCCTGCAAATTTTTTCTTGTAATCATTCTTTGCCAGATTCATGATCAGTTTGCGGTTCTCCCACAAAATAGACGGCAAAAATACTGTTTTCTTTTTTTCTGACATATTTTTAACTTTCTTTAAAACAATTTATTTGTGGTTTTTCACATATTCTGTGATTCCCCCCCATACTTTATCTTTGTCTGATAAAGTAAGGTCTTCCTCAGTCATTCCTTCCGGCATTGGCCATTCCACACCGATCTCCGGGTCTTTCCACAACAGTCCGCCCTCATCATTTGGGTGATAAAAATCTGTTACCTTATAACAGAATTCTGCGTAATCGGACAATACGATAAATCCATGGGCAAATCCCTTTGGAATAAAGAACTGTTTCTTATTCTCTGCAGATAAAGTCACACCAAACCATTTACCAAATGTCTCTGAACCCTCGCGCAAATCGACTGCAACGTCAAACACCTCTCCGTTTACCACACGCACCAGCTTGTCCTGTGGATAATTAATCTGAAAATGTAATCCTCTTAATACGCCTTTTTTGGATGCAGACTGATTATCCTGTACAAATTCACAGTCAATTCCTGCCTCTTTAAAATCGTTGTAGTTATAAGTCTCCATAAAATATCCACGGGCATCTCCAAATACGGTTGGCTCGATCACTTTTAATCCTGCAATTCCATTACAGTTGTCTGTTACTTTTATTTTTCCCATTTTCCATACTTCCTTTTCGAATCTTTTTCATTTTTATTCATAGATGAAAATAAAGAATTTATAATCCCTCTGCGATTTCCATCAGATATTTGCCATAGTCTGTTTTCAACAAAGGTTGTGCAAGTTTCACAAGCTGCTCTTTGTCAATGAACCCCCGCTTGTAAGCAATTTCCTCGATACAGGAGATGTATAATCCCTGACGTTTCTGGAATGCAGACACGAAATCTGCCGCTGCAAGGAGCATATCATGGTTTCCGGTGTCTAACCATGCAAATCCTCTTCCTAAGGTTTCAACATTCAATGTTCCTCTATTCAGGTATTCATTATTTACGCTTGTGATTTCAATCTCGCCTCTTGCAGATGGTTTTACATTCTTAGCAATCTCAACTACATCATTATCATAGAAATAGAGTCCCGGTACTGCATAATTCGACTTTGGATTTTCCGGTTTTTCCTCAATGGATAGTGCTTTTCCATTCTCATCAAATTCTACAACCCCATATTCTCTCGGATCTCTTACATAGTAACCAAAAATGGTTGCACCCTTTTCATTTTCCGTGCGCTGCGCTGCACTTAACAGAACTTTTGAAAAGCTCTGTCCATAGAAAATATTATCGCCAAGTACCAGTGCAACTGCATCTTTTCCGATAAATTTTTCACCGATAATAAATGCATCTGCGAGTCCTCTCGGCTGTTCCTGCACTTCATATTCAAAATGCATGCCTAACTGTGAACCATCTCCCAAAAGTTCCTCGAATACAGGTAGATCTCTTGGGGTTGAAATAATAAGCACTTCCCGGATTCCTGCCAGCATGAGAGTAGATAACGGATAATAAATCATCGGTTTATCATAGACAGGCATGATCTGCTTTGAAATTGCTTTTGTCAATGGATACAAACGTGTTCCGGAACCTCCGGCTAAAATAATTCCTTTCATTTTTCATCCTCCGTTTTCTCTTAAAATATCAGACATTTCTATTTTTTCTTCGTATTTTCTCTTAATATTTATTTAAAAATTTCAACTCTTTAAAAACGCAAACAAGCAGTATCGCCCTGTTCAGACGGTACTGCTGTTTTTTCCACTATTACTTACCCTGATACATATCCTCATAGTACTTCTGATAATCACCACTGGTAACATTCTGCATCCAATCTTCATGCTCTAAGTACCATGCAATGGTCTTCTTAATACCATCTTTAAACATTGTTTCAGGTTCCCAGCCAATCTCAGCTTTGATTTTATCCGGTGCAATGGCATATCTGCGGTCATGCCCCTTACGGTCTTCCACGTATGTGATCAGGTCTTTGCTGACGTTCGCTTTTCTCGGATCACTGTCCGGAAGGATCTCCTGCAGTGTTTCAAGAATAATATTAATGATCTCGATATTACGTTTTTCGTTGTGTCCACCGATATTGTAAGATTCTCCCAGTCTTCCCTGTTCCTGTACCATATCGATTCCCTTCGCATGGTCATCCACATATAACCAGTCACGGATGTTCATTCCGTCTCCATAAACCGGCAGCTTTTTGCCATGTAATGCATTGTTGATGATCAATGGAATCAGTTTCTCCGGGAACTGGTATGGTCCATAGTTATTAGAGGTATTGGTAATATTCGCCGGGAAATGATACGTATCAATATATGCTTTCACCAGCATATCCGAAGATGCTTTACTTGCAGAATATGGACTGTGTGGCTGATATGGGGTTGTCTCATAGAAGTAGCTCTTGCCGTCATCCGGAAGGGAACCATACACTTCATCCGTAGAAACATGAAGGAACTTCTTGCCCTCCTTAAAGCTTCCGTCCGGTAACTCCCATGCTGCTTTTGCGCAGTTTAACATCACTGCAGTTCCAAGCACATTTGTCTTGACAAACACTTCCGGATTCTTAATGCTTCTGTCAACATGGCTTTCTGCTGCGAAGTGGACAACACGGTCGATATCATTCTCCTCAAAGATCTTCGTGATCGCATCTTTGTCTGTAATATCAGCCTTTACAAATGTATAGTTGTCTCTATTCTCAATGTCTTTTAAATTCTCCAGATTTCCTGCATAAGTCAATGCATCCACATTGATGATACGGATTTCATTGTCATATTTGCGGAACATATAATGAATGTAATTAGAACCGATGAATCCGGCTCCTCCTGTTACTAAATAGGTTCTCATATTTTCCTCCTGATTAACCATAATTATTGTGTATATTTTACCATAATTTGTACACAAGCACAAGTTATGCACTTCTTAGTTTTCTATGAAGATTTTTCGTATTTACGGATGAGTTCTTATTTTCCAAGCATAATCCTGATATATGGTGTAAACCCATGCAAGAGTGCCTGTGTCCATCCAAAATTCTTCTTCAGAAAATAAAACCAGGGTTTAAACGGTGCACCCTTAATACTTTCCTTTTTTTTCAGTCTCTCCAGGCGTGACAGACTTGTATCACTCCATCCTCCCTTAAGATCATTATCCGGACATACACCAACATATTCATGATACACGTACATTGGGATTCCCCTGCGTTTCATTTCCATCCCATAATCAAAATCCGCCAGCGAATGAATATAATGTTCATCAAAATTCGGAATTTCCATAAACACATTCTTCGGAAGTAAAAGACAGTTCATATTAAAAGAATCGCATCTCCGTTCTTCATCTGACGGCTTTACCTCTGCATAATGGATTCCGTTCTGATACCGGATTCCTCCATAGGAAAATGTACCATTTTTGTCACACATCGGTCCAACAAGAACGGTGTCTTTCCGATACCCAAACGTTTTATCCTGCAGAGTCTGAATCATTTTACTGATTGCCTCCGGCATAAAGTCAACATCATCATTGACCAGAAGATAGTAGTCTGAATTTGTATTTTCTTTTGCGTATGCAATTCCTTTTCGCATGCCACCAGCCCAGAAAAGATTTCCTGTTCCGCGAAGCACATCGATTGTCATTCCACTTCTCTTTAAGTTCTCTAACGCTTCATACGTGCCGTCTGTGCTGTTATCGTCCACAATGACATACTGAAAAGCGATACCTTTATTTCCACCGGACAGACTTTTGATGCACTGAAGTGTTTTTTCCCTGCGGTTGAAACATGTAAAAATCACAGTTATCATAACACCTCTCCTTTATCCTTTGCCTCTAACAGCAGAAACTTCAAATTTGTCGTAAAGTATCTTTTAAACAATCGAACTGGATCCTGCATGAGACGGTAAAACCATTCTAAACTCATTTTCTGCATCCATTCCGGTGCGCGTTTAATAAGTCCTGCATGATAAGAAAATCCTGCTCCGACCCCGATCATCACACCATGAAGCATCCCCTGATGTTCATACATCCAGTTTTCCTGTTTTGGTGCCCCAAGTCCAATCCATACAATATCAGCACCACTGTCATTTATCTGCTGGATATATGCTTTTTCCTCTTCCTGGCTTAAGGAACGGAATGGCGGAGATATCATTCCTGCAATCTGGATATCTGGATATTTTTCTTTTAATTTTTGCTGCAGTATCTGAAGTGTTTCCTCTTTATCTCCATAAAAAAAATGTTTTAATCCATTTTCTCTGGCGAACAGTTCTCCCATCAGATCCGGTCCAGTCACCCGTTCTGCCTCTGTGTAACCACGTTTTCTGCTCACAACAGAAAGCGGTTTTCCATCCGGAAGTGCAATCGCTGCCGAATTCTGCACATTACGATAAGCCGGATTGTCATGTGCCATTACGGTTGTATGAACATTCGAAACGCAGATATATTTTCCTCCTAATTCTTCCAGATTGTTTTCGATATATTGCACCGTCTGAGCCATGTTCGTAACGGCGATATTTACTCCCAGAATCCTACATGTCTTGATCGTACTCATTTTTCTGTTTCCGCCTTTTTATGCCTGTAACGCCTTCATATAAACATCCAGGGCGTCTCTCCAATCTGCCATCCGATAATCATCTGTAAGTTTCATCATATAGTTCTCCAGAATGGAATATGCCGGGCGTTTTGCAGAAGCCGGATTCATCTGCGCATACTGTTCGCTTGTCACATGATTGACCTTTGTTGTCTTTCCTGCACGTTTGAAGATTTCCTCTGTAAATTCTGCCCAGTTCGTATCTCCCTCACAGGTGGCATGGAAAATGCCATAATTTTCTGTCGGTTCAAAATGATGGATTGCCTTTGCCAATTCTACTGCGCTTGTAGGCGAACCAAGCTGATCGCATACCACACTTACTTCACCATGTGTTTCGGACAAGCGAAGCATCGTTTTCACAAAGTTTTTTCCATCTCCATATAACCATGCGGTGCGGAAAATAAAGAATCTGCTGGAAAACTGCTGTACAAACTTTTCCCCTTCTAATTTTGTCTTTCCATATGCGCTGACCGGATTTGGCGCATCAAATTCTGTATATGGTCTTGTTCCATTTCCCTCAAACACATAATCTGTGGATACATGGATCATTTTTGCACCTGTTTTCTCTGCTGCAATACTCAGATTACGCGGTCCGATCGCATTGATCTTGTACGCAAGATCCCACTGCGTCTCGCAGGCATCTACATTTGTATGTGCTGCACAGTTAATGATAACGTCCGGTTTTGTCTCCTCTACCATTGAAATCACTGCCTGGATATCGGTAATATCCAAGGCTCTTACATCTTCACCATCCACCACATCTGTATTGATAAATGTCACATTTTCGCCTTCATATTCTTTTCGAATTGCTCTTCCCAATTGACCATTACAGCCCGTCACAAGAATTTTTTTCATTTTATATCTCCTTTTCTACTCTTCACGCTTTACTCGTTGTAAATTGCTTTCGCAACACGCAGATAATCATTTCGGATATATAATTTCGGAAATTTTTCCTCGTCCAGAGGCGTATAATTTTCCCTCATATACGCTGCAAAATCCGGTGCATATTCGGTCAGATCATATCCCCACAAATTATATTCCGGAGTATAAATTGCCACCCGCGGTGCATTTTCTTCCAGATTGCTCATTTCCTCTTCTGCAAAGGCTTCATACATCCATGGTGCTGAGATTCCTGTACGATACGGTATGCGGTCTGCCTCCACCAGAATCTGTGGTTCAATGGTCGTAAGCAAAACTTTTTCATCCGCATCTGTCAGCGTATGCACCCAATACGCAATATTATTTACATCGTTCTTCTGTGCAGAACCAAAATTCTGTCCGGTCAGCAAAATTGATCTGCATGCCCCGACATACTGCACACAATAAATGCATATGGTAATCCCGATCAAGACAGCCCCTGCATAACAGATTCCCTGCTTTTTTTTCTGAACCTCACTTATTTGTTCTTCTCTGGCGTTGCATGTTTTAAAATACTCTGTAAACTGTCCGATCAGATAGGCTGCCATAAACATGGTAACTGCAACATAAGGCATAGAATGAAATTCATGGGTAAATCCTCTAGTGCCGCACATCATCGTAAAATATACGATTGCAACTGCCTGAACAATATTTTTCTTTTTCGCATAGTAAACCCAGAATATTACATTCACTGCATAACAGATCACATTCCTCACAATTGCCAGATATTCTTTGGTAATCCCAAAATCTGTCACCAGCTTCCTGCATCCATCTGCGATTGCCATTCCATAATTGATCACAGGCTCCACAAATGACATCACAATACTGCTTCCATAGCCTGCAATATAATTTGGATAAATTTCACGGTTCACAGTATATGCACTGTATATAAATACGGAGAGTGTTCCCTCTGCCGCATATACGAAAATCAATAGTGCAAACGGAGCCAATATAGCCACGATTGCCCGCCAGAATGTCTGCCAGATTTCTCTGATACTTTGCAGAAATCCATATTTTTTTCTGATACATTCCTGAATCTCTACGATAAGAAATGCCACTGCAATTGCAAAAACCGGAAATACAGACACAAATGCCGCTCCAAAAGACAGAAAAACCGCTCCTGAAATCATAAAGCAGTTATTCCAGTCGAGCTTTTTTCTCTCTGCAAATAGCAGAAACTCTATCAACAGCACGACAAAGCAAATACTCTGCACCTGTTCTGCCAGAATACAGCAGGTATAAAAAGTAAACAGATTGGTAATATAGAAAACTCCTGTTCCAACAGCGGTAATCTGTCCAAACTGCTTTTTATAATGCATCGCTGCAAAGGACCACATGACAGCCAGTACCACATAAAAATACAGACGAAATTCATAAACACTGTCTGCTCCAAGCATTTTTAACACCGCACAAATATAATACATTACCGGCATATGCTGAGACACAAAATCACGGTACATCCTACCGCCCGAGGCCACTATCATTCCTCCGATAAAATTATCAGACTCATCTGTAAACCCCGGACTACGGTTTAAAACGCCAAGCAACATGATCAGATACACCAGAAAGCAAAGAAACCACTGCCCTATCTGCTTTGACATTCCACTTTGTGTGTTCTCATATTCCTTATTTTTCATCTTCATCAAAATTAATTCTTTCCTGTTCGATCACCAATGGACGGTTCATGAGCCTTGCATTCATATTCATAATATACTCACCCAGAAGTCCAATAAAAAACAGCTGCATGGAACCAATCACAAACACACCTAGCAAAATTGGTGTCATTCCTGCCGGGAAGTCATTCCAGTGCAATAATTTCAAAATAAAATAAATAATGGCAATTACAACGCTCACAGCAGATAATCCAAAGCCGATAAAAGTCGCCAGTCTTAATCCGATTTTGGTATATGAAGTAAAGCTTAACATTGCAGCGTCATACAGTCTGTACCAGTTATTGCTTGTCTTTCCCGCTCTTCTTTCCTGCTGCTCATAAGGTATCTCCTTGCGTTCCGGTCCAAGTTCTGCAACAATTCCCCGAAGGAATGGAGTTGGATCTTTCAGATCTCGTAATACCTGTATAAAGGATTTATCATACAATCCAAACCCTGTAAACTGCTCGATCTGCTCTACTTCCGACATTTTCTTAATTGCCTTGTAATATACTCCTCTGAGGAAATACATAATCTTGTTTTCTTTACTGGAAGTCTTAATTCCACAGACAATTTTATAACCATTCTCCCATTCATGCACAAATTTTGGGATCATATCAATGGGGTCCTGAAAATCTGCGCATAAACAGATAGTACAATCTCCTGTTGTCTGGCATAAACCATAATAAGGTGAATTAAACTGTCCGAAATTCTTTGTATTAAAAATTGCTTTGATCTTTTTGTTTTTGCTGCATAACAAAATCAATTTTTCCCTTGTTTTGTCTTTTGAATAGTTATCAATAAATAATATTTCATAATCGTATTCCGGTAAATCCTTTTCAAGCGTTGCAATGACAGCCTCACTCAATGGCACTACATTTTCTTCCTCGTTATAACATGGAACCATAATGCTTATTTTCTTTTTCTCTGACATTTTTCTATCCTCTTTCGCTATTTGGTCTTACATAATTTCAGAAGTTCATCGCTTCTGATTGTTTCTAAATCCAGTTCCTCGATATGTTCTTCATAATAACGATACAGTTTTTCAATTCCTTTCTCATAGGAAGTAAATGTAAAGTTATGTCCCATATTTTCAAGCAGCCTTGCATTATCGCCGGTATACTGGTAATTCAATCCAGGATTCTTCACAATAATCTCACTCTTATATGTGCTGAACCGGTTAATATATTCTGCAATTGTCACTAAATCTACGGATTCTGTAGGAGTGATGTTAAACTCCTTATTTGGGCAGTCATTCTCTATGATAAAATCTATAATTTTCAAGAAATCTTCCAGAAACAGATAATCAAAAACCACGTTCTGATTAATTACAATCGGCATCTGTATCATATTTTTTATAATGGCATTGGAAATAAACTTAAAGGTATAGTCTTCTCCCGGACCGTAAAGGCCAAAGATTGCAGGATTATAAATATTCCCACCTGTCTGATTTTTCAGGCGAATATATTTTTCCATTACATATTTACTATACCCGTAATCATCAGTTGGAATCACCTCTCCGAAATCATTCTCTTTCACTTTGATCAGATCGCGTGTCTTATTATACTGCGCACCGCTGCCGAAATTGATCATCTTCACATTTTCCGACAGACAGCGTTCCTGTGCAAAAAACATTTTAAGATTATTTCCAATCACATCAATTGGCTTGCCGGCCGCTTCCACTTTACGGTTTCCCCCCTGATTGGTACAGTTGATCACAACCTCCGGCTGCTCCTGCTCCAAAAACAATTCCACTGCTTTTTCATCCAGCAGATTAAAGTTGTCCCTTGTAATCGGAAGGACTTCATAATTTTCTTTCAGATGTTCTGTGAGATTATGTCCCACAAAACCTCTTGCTCCCATAACTGCTATCTTTTTCATTTGAACTCCAATTTTTTAATCAGTTTCTGTAGTTTCATTCTTTTTTGTTTTGAACGCCCACAATTTATTAATCACAAAATTAATCGGTGTGGTAATGAGCAGATTAATGATTGGTCCAAGTAATTCCGGAATCCCCAAAACATCATTCCATAAAAATAACAATACATTTGCCAGCAGCAGCCCTGAAAATGCATATGATATATATGTTTTTAATAATGCCATCCACCAGGAGCGATGTTCTCCATCTCCTTTGGTAAATACATATTTATTATTCCAGTAAAATGCATTTAAAACGCTGATCACAAATCCGAGAATACTTCCTGCCAGCCAATGAAACCCTAAAGCAAGGGCAGCTGCATACACCACATATGAAATGATAAAATTGGATAAACCAACCACGCAGAATTTCACGAACTGCATGAACTTGTCCCACTGTTCATCTGTTATCTTGATCTTAAACAATCCCAAAAACCATACCACAACAATTTTTGCGGTGTGATCTAAAAAATTCCAGATTATTTTTCCTACTTTTTCCATACTATTTTCACTTTCAAGGAGACTATCATGCCGTAATGCTTATGCATGACAGTCTCTGTTTTTTATTCTTCAATCGGTTTGATCAGCATATTGCTTAAAAACTCTTCTCTTGGTAAAAATGGTGCCAGATCCTCCAATGGCGGAGAAACCAATGTACCATCCTCTAATCTCTTAGTTGCTGATTTTGGTTCAAATTTCTGCTCCGTTGTAACAAATACTTCACAGATGCAGGAGCCTTCCATCTCCAGCGCTTTATGCACAGTCTCTTCTAAGTTCTCATTGCTGTCACAGCTAAAATACGGATAGTCATAGGCATATGCCAGTTTTTCCATACTTGGGAATTCCAAATCATGACTTTCCGGTCCGATTCCTACCAGTGGCTCCCCAAAGAAATTTGTCTGCGTCTGACGAATCGAATGGTATCCCTGATTATTAATGATAAAAATCTTAATTGGCAGTTTATTTGTCTTGATCGTCTGAAGTTCCTGAAGATTCATCTGTATACTTCCATCCCCGGTCAGACATACAAGCTCTTTTGCTCCATCTGCAACACAGGCTCCAATTGCTGCCGGAAGATCATATCCCATAGAAGCAATTGCCGAATTAATAATAAAACGCTGTCCTTTTTTGATGGTATATGCATGACTGCCAACAACACATGCCGATCCATTTCCTACAACTGTAATATAGTTTTCCGGCAACGCATCACTTAATGTTTTGACAAAAGCATATACATTCGCATATTTTTGAGACTCATAATGTTTTGGCTGAACAACCGGATATTTTTCTTTCCAGTTCTGACAGATTGAAAGCCATGCTTCCCTTTCTTCCACTGTCTCTGCATCCATATTGACAAACATGTTGCTGCGATCTTCTCCATATCCCTGCTCTGACAGCTTCTGATTCATCATCTGCATAACATCTTTTACATCTGCACATACCGGCATACTCACATGAATTGTCGGCTTCTTCAATTCTTCCGGATCAACATCTACCACAATTGTATAAGCCTCTCTTGCCCATGTTTTGAAATTGTATCCAACCTGTCTGATGCTGAGTCTGCTTCCAAGAGAAAGTACTAAATCGCTGTTCTGTATTGCAAAGTTACCTGCCCGATCGCCCATAATACCAGCTCTTCCAGTATACCTCTCATCCTCATCCGGAATCACATCAATACTATTCCATCCAGTCACTACCGGAATATTTAACCTATTTACCAATTCTTCAAAATCCTGAAAACCACCGGAGTAACGAATTGCGCTTCCAGCATTGATCACCGGACGTTTGGCAGCTTTTACTTTTTCAAGTATCGCTTCAATTGTCTCTTCTGATGGCTTTGCCGGAACAACTTCTTCCTGCCATCTTCTGCCGTTCTCTTTGAACTCTTTTTTCGGATCAAATCCTACTAATTCGTCTGTATCAATGTAAGAGCCCTGAATATTTACCGGAATATCCAGCCAGCATGGTCCCTGTCTTCCATTGAGTGCCAGAAACAGTGCTTTTTCCAGACAGTAGCGGATTTTAAGTGGATCGATCACCATCTCACAGTACTTTGTCATACTTTCGACAGCCTTACAAATATCAAATTCCTGATCTCCCATTGCCCTGATTCCAAGTCCTGTACTTCTTGCTGTTGTATCATAACGAACCTGGCCTGAGATCACAAGCATAGGGATTGAATCAAGCCATCCTCCTACAACTCCTGTAATTGCATTGGTTCCTCCCGGTCCTGTTGTCACACAGACTGCTCCTATTTTATTATGGATTCTTGCATAGGCTTCTCCTGCGATTGCACATGCCTGTTCATGATGCTGATACACACAATGGAGTCCCTTCTGCTTTCCAAACCCATCATTGAGATGCATGGCACCACCACCTGTTACGGTAAAAACGGTATCAATCCCATGATCTACTAAAAACTGTGCTACATAGTTCGACAATTTTACTTTCATACATTTTTTCTCCCACACTTATATTTTCTTGCAAACGTCAATTTTTGCGTTTTTTTACAGACTACTGTTATAAACTACGAAAGGGCAATATATCTTTCATACATTGCCCAAATCTTGCTTTATTTTTACTGGTTTACAGCCTCTCTGATTGTTTTTGCCATATAATCGATCATTTCATCTGTCATTCCAGGATATACGCCTACCCAGAATGTATCGTTCATGATGCGGTCTGTATTTTCCAGATTTCCTACGATACGGTATCCCTTTCCTTCTGCACGCATCTGATCAAAACACGGATGCTTTGTAAGATTACCGGCAAACAACATTCTTGTCTGAACACCATGCGATTCTATATAAGGAACTACTTTATTACGTTCAACACCTTCTTTGCAGGTAAGTAAGAATCCAAACCAGCTTGGTCTTGCATTCTCACATGGTACTGGAAGGATCAATTTATCTTCACATCCTTTTAATCCTTCTAACAAACGGTCAAAATTATGTCTTCTGCGCTCTACAAAGGACGGGAATTTCTTCAGCTGTGCACATCCTACTGCTGCCTGCATATCCGTTGCTTTTAAATTGTATCCAAAATGAGAATATACATATTTATGATCGTATCCTAATGGAAGTTCTCCATATTGTCTGTCAAAACGGTGACCGCACAGATTGTCCTGACCTGATGCACAGACACAGTCACGTCCCCAGTCACGGAAAGAACGGATACATTTATTCAAAAGTGGGTTATTCGTATAAACTGCCCCACCTTCCCCCATTGTCATGTGATGTGGCGGATAAAAACTGCTTGTACCAATATCACCTATGGTACCTGTGAATTTTTCTTCTCCATCCATTGTATATTTGGAACCCAATGCATCACAGTTATCCTCGATCAGCCATAAGTTATGCTTGTCGCAGAATTCTTTTACTGCTTTCAGATCAAATGGGTTTCCCAATGTATGAGCCGCCATTACCACTTTTGTTTTGTCCGACAATGCAGCTTCTAACTGCGTCACATCCATATTGTACTGTGGGATTGTGACATCGATAAATACCGGCACTACACCATATTGGATTGCCGGTGTTACGGTTGTAGGGAATCCTGCTGCCACTGTGATCATCTCATCTCCCGGACGCACCTGACGTTCTCCAAGCAATGGTGATGTCAAAGCCATAAATGCATTGAGATTTGCGGATGAACCAGAGTTCACTAATGAGCAGTATTTTACTCCAAGGTACTGTGCAAATGCTTTTTCAAACTCATTGGTATATCTTCCTGCTGTCAGCCAGAACTCCAATGCAGAATCTACCAGATTACACATCTCATCATGGTCATAAACACGGGATGCATAAGGAATCCGATCCCCTTCTTTAAATGCGCCACGATTGTTATGATACGTATCACAGTATTCGGATACCATATCCAGAATCTGCTTTTTTGCCTGTTCTTCTGTCATGTTTTCAAACATAGTTATTCTCCAATTTATTTATTTTTTATTTTATTTACAAAAAACTCCTTAATCTGTCCATCCATACATGCAGGAATATCGCCCTCGGCAAAATAGATTTTAGACCATTCAACTGTCTTTTCTATTGCCTCCTCGACTCCCCATCTCGGTCTCCATCCAAAAACCCTCTTTATTTTTGAACAATCCAGCTTTAAGAAATTTGCCTCATGAGGTCCTCCATCATACTGATTGATCCATTTTAAACCTTCGCCCCATTTTGCACAGAACAGATCTACCAGCCCTCCTGTTGTGATGCAGTCTTTATCATCTGGTCCAACATTATAAAAGCCTGCATATTTTTTATCTTCATACTGCGCTTTTGCAATGGTCAGATAAATAGATAATGGCTCTAACACATGCTGATATGGTCTGGTCGAATGTGGGTTTCTTACAATGATATCTTTTTTATTTCCTGCTGCGCGGACGCAGTCTGGAATGATCCTGTCATTTGCGAAATCACCGCCTCCGATCACATTTCCTGCTCTCGCTGTCGATACGGCAACTTCCATATCACAATAAAAGGAATTAATATAACTGTGTGTCACTAATTCGGAACAGGATTTGCTGTTGGAATACGGATCATAACCATCTAACGGTTCGTTCTCACGATATCCCCACTCCCATTCATTATTCTTATATACTTTATCTGTTGTTACATTTAAGAATGACTTCACGCATGGATTCTGACGGACACATTCACAGATATTTACTGTTCCCATCACATTTGTCTCATATGTGTAGACAGGGTCTTTGTAAGAATCTCTCACAATCGGCTGTGCTGCAAGATGTAACACGATTTCTGGCTGCACTTCCTCAAATACTTTCATAAGATGCTCTCTATCCCGGATGTCTCCGATCACAGAGTTGATTTTATCCTCCACTCCACAGATGGAAAACAGATTCGGTTCCGTTGGCGGTGTCAGCGAATATCCGGTCACCTCTGCCCCTGCATTCACCAGAATCCTGCAAAGCCATGATCCTTTAAATCCAGTGTGGCCTGTCACCAATACTTTTTTTCCTTTATAAAACTCTAACATATTCATTCCTCTTACCATACCATCCAAGGTGCTTCTCCCGATGCGATCATTTTTTCAAGCTGTTCCTTATCTCTCTGCGTGTCCATACACTTCCAGAACCCTTTATGCATGTAAGCTTTCAGCTGTCCTTCTGCTGCAACTGTCTCCAAAGGTTTTTTCTCAAATACCGTATCATCTCCGTCAATATAATCAAAAATTTCCGGATTCAATACCATATATCCTGCATTGATCACACCGCCATCAGAATCATTCTTTTCACGGAATTTGTTGATTGTCCCATCTTTATCAATTTCCAATACCCCAAACTGCTGTCCGACATTCACTGCCGTCATGGTTGCAATTTTTCCATGTTCCTGGTGGAATTTTACCAGTGCATTCAAATCCACATTGGAAACACCATCTCCATAAGTAAGCATGAAAGGTTCGTTTCCAACATACGGCTGGATTCTCTTAATTCTTCCACCGGTCATTGTGTTCAATCCTGTATCGATCATCGTCACTTTCCATGGTTCTGCCACATTATTGTGTACCGTCATTTCATTTCCTTTGGTAAAATCCAAAGTAATATCACTGTTGTGAAGATAATAATTGGCAAACCATTCTTTGATGACATGCTGCTTATATCCGCAACAGATAATAAACTCATTAAATCCAAAGCTGGAATAATATTTCATAATATGCCATAAAATTGGTTTTCCTCCAATTTCTATCATTGGCTTTGGTCTTAAGTGACTTTCTTCACTGATTCTTGTGCCAAATCCGCCAGCTAATAATACTACTTTCATTTTCAACTTTCCTCCGTATTTTTACCTATAGAATCCCTTACTCTCCCAATCCATCCTCAATCGCTTCCACGATCGCTTTTAAAGCCTCTTCCTCGTCTTCGCCCTCGCATATGAGTTCAATCTCATCTCCGGACTTGATACATGCGCCTAACACGCTTAAGACACTTTTTGCGTTTGCGATATTATCGCGGTAGCGGAACGTGATATGTGATTTAAACTGCATTGCATCCTTACATAAAATTCCCGCAGGTCTCAAATGCAGTCCTGTTGGATTTTTTATTACTACTTTCTGACTAACCATGCTGTATTACCCTCCAAATTCCAGTCCCCTGATTTTTTTATCCGTATGCCGGTCTGAATCACCATGTTATAATCAGACCAGCATTTTGGTATTCTATAACATAATTTTTGTGATCAATTCCGCCAGTTTCCTTGCTTCTTCATCGATCACTTTCTGATCTTTCCCCTCGATCATGACGCGCACCAGCGGCTCTGTTCCGGATGGGCGGATGAGAACCCTTCCCTCGCCCTTGAATTTTTTCTCAACATCTGCCACAGCATCTGCAATTTCCTGATATTCCATGAATTTTTCTTTTTTATGGTTTGGAACTTTTGCATTGACAAGAGCCTGTGGGAGCACTTCCATAATCTCAGCAAGTTCTGACAACGGTTTTCCGGTATTGACCATAACCTCTAATAAATGCAGGGCGCTTAATAATCCGTCACCGGTTGTATTATCGTCTAAGAAGATAACGTGGCCGGACTGCTCTCCTCCGATGTTATAGCCATTTTTTCTCATATTCTCAAGAACATAACGGTCGCCGACTTTGGTCTTTTCCACATGGATGCCCTCTTTCTGCCCCATAAGGGTAAATCCGAGGTTCGTCATGACTGTGACTACGATCGTATCTTTCTTCAAAGTTCCTTTGGACTTCATGTAGTTGCCACAGATTGCCATGATCTGATCGCCGTCCACAACATTTCCATGCTCATCCACTGCAAGCATACGGTCTGCATCACCGTCAAACGCGAGACCAACTGCTGCCTTTTCATATACAACACGCGCTTTCAGCTCATCCATATGAGTGGAGCCACAGTTGGAATTGATGTTGGTTCCATCTGGATCGGTATGGATTGCGATAAGTTCTGCCCCAAGATCTGTCAGCGTTTTGACAGATGTATAATGAGATGCACCTTCTGCACAGTCTACAACAATTTTCATGCCTTTTAGATCCACTGGAACACATTTTTCCATGAATTTTACATATTCGTCTCTCAGATCGAAGCGATAATCAATCTTTCCGACACCGGAACCGATCGGAAGTACCACGTCTTTCATGTTGTTTTTGATCAGAGCCTCAATCTCATCTTCCATCTCATCCGGAAGTTTATAACCTTCTCCATTAAAAAACTTAATTCCGTTGAATTCCATTGGATTGTGTGATGCAGAGATGACTACTCCGGCATCTACTTTGTGTTTTCTGGTGAGATACGCGATTGCAGGTGTCGGCATTACTCCAACAAAAATTGCATTTGCACCAACTGAACAGATACCTGCCATTAATGCACTTGCTAACATTCCTCCGGAAATTCTGGTATCACATCCTACAATAATGGTTGCCTGATGTTCCTGCTCTTTTGTGAGCACGTAAGCTCCTGCCTGACCTAACTTTGTTGCCAGTTCGATTGTTAATTCTGAGCCCGCCACACCACGGACACCGTCTGTTCCAAACATTCTTGCCATGTTACTATTCCTCTCTTTGTTCCTGATTTTATAGATATCTGTGAAACTGGTTATCAGCTTCTTTCAATCATCCAATATTTTTTCAAATTTTTACGGTTTATAATTCATTATTTCTGTTCCGCTTGTTTCAAAATCTACTACCGGTCAATTACCTTTTTAGAAGTTGACGTATTTTCCAGTTCCTCGTCTGTATTATCAGCAGAAGCTGATGTATCAGATGCGCTTTCAATGGTAACCGCGGCATAGGTATCCGCATAGCTGACCGTATTTGTATCCAATTCAAATGTAATCAGTACATTATGTGCACCCAGCTTTAAATCTGTCAGATCGATACTGCCGGAAATCGTCTTTTCGTCCAGCGCATCGATCACACTGCTTCTTCCTGACACTGTCAAGGCAATGTTGTCTTCCTCATACTGTACTTTTTCATCCGAACTCAGTCCGATCACCTGAAGATTCGTCACCGGGATCTGCAAAGTCTTTGTCTTTACTGCCTCCACCACAACTGTAACATCAATCTTGGAGTCTGAACTGATCACTAATGCAGTGCCTGAAGGAAGATATGTGGAAATGTCCACAGTCTTTTCAATATTTGAAGTTGCATCTGTAATATCTAACACTTCTTCCGGGATCGTGATCTTATTGATGGTATTTAAAATAGCCGCCTCGCCTTTAATACGTACTTTCTGTGGTGTATAGGTGATATTCCCTGCCTGGTATCCATCTGCCGGAGTTCCGGTTGTCAGGAATTCCAGTTCCACATCTTTCGTATTCAGTATCTGTGCACTGATATTGACTGTGCTCACACTCAGCGTAAGCTTTGTCGTATCCACAACCTCTCCCTGTGCATCATAAAATACAGGTGTCACACGGTCTGTGATATCCGTTGACATGCCATCTACATTAATAGTCGCCACAACGGTATCGATCTGATTTACCACAGAAGCTGGACCGGATACTTTCATAACATTCGCATCTGTGATCTCAACATCACCAAGCGCGCATCCCGACGCAACCGTACCGGTTGTGTTTGTCTTGATCGGGAACTGCTTTGAAGCAGAATCCTCCAGTTCAAGATCCAGATACAGATCTTTGCTGGTAATATTAATACTGCTGTTGTTACGGTTACAGGTCACGACAACCGGCACACGGTAAGTCCCTGTTTTCTCATCATATTCAATTTTCTGTGCATCCGCCGTTGCTGTAAAGTTCGCATTGGTAAGTGTATTATGCACAGAGCGTTTTGCATACACGCTGAACGTGATCGTATTCTTTCCATCCAGATAATCTGCCCATTTTCCCATGGAGGTGATATAAGATTTATTTTCCAGTGAGACACTGGTTGTGTAAGGTTTTGAGTTGCTCGGATCATCAATATTCACGACTACGATCCATAAAACAACAGCAAACAAAACAGCAAGGATTTTAAGGCCAAAGTTATTCATTACTCTCTTTCCGAATTTTTGTAACATCTTTCAGCCTCCTTCTCCATGATTTCACTTTCGAAGTGTCCTGCTCACGTTTCTGAATGTAAGCCAGTTTATTTTTTAAGAATTCTGCATCTACATTCCGGTAAAGTTCACCGTCCAGTGCAATGGATACTTTTCCGGTTTCCTCCGATACTACAATTGTGAGTGAATCGCTCACCTCACTGATACCGACTGCCGCACGGTGTCTTGTTCCAAGGTCTTTGCTCAGGCTTAAGGAGTCCGTCAGTGGAAGATAGCAGGTGGCAGAAACAACTCTGTCTCCCCTCACAATGACTGCTCCATCATGCAGCGGTGTGTTTTTTTCAAAAATATTGATCAGAAGCTGGCTGGTCAGGATACCATCTACGGCAATCCCTGTCCTCTCATACTCCGTCAGAACGATTTCATCTTCCACTACGATGAGTGCTCCTGTTTTTACTTTTCCCATCTCATAGCAGGCTTTCACCAGCTCTGTGATAGTCTTGTCGGAAAACTTTCCATTCTCCACTTTGTTGAAATCAAAATTAAAAAGATTTACCAAAATGTTCTTCCGTCCGAGATTTTCCAGTGCCTTGCGCATCTCCGGCTGGAAGATCACGACCACAGCGATCATTGCCACGTTAAACAGTTTGTCGGCGATCCAGACGATCGTATTCATTTCAAACAAAACTGCAAGCAAAACAAAGGCAAGGATCACAAGGATTCCACGGAGAAGCATCCACGCTCTCGTATCTTTGATCCAAACCAGCATATAATAGATCAGAACTGAAATGATAATGATCTCTATAATATCTGTGAGGGACATCTGAAGCGTCAGGTAAGACACCGCTTTTTCCCAAAACGTCCGCAATATTACGCCTAAATTCTGCACCGGATTCACTTCCTTTTAATCTAATAAATTTTCGTCTATGTCCATCTCTTCTGCAAATTTCTTCTTGTTCAAACGTTCCTTCTCGTTTTTGCCGTTAAAACGTTTGATCTGTTTATCCTTCTCTGTCACCAGAGACTTTGGAACTGCTTTTACATAATAATAGTAATCATCATCCTCGAACTGGAGTCGTTCCGTTCTGGAGTAATCCAGATTAAAAAACAGAAACTGGATGATCATGGCGATCACACCGGAGATCACGCTTCCAATGATCACACCGGCAATTTTGTCTGAAATCCCAAGTAAAATGTATCCTGCTGTCAGTCCAATCGCTTCAAATAAAATACCGGATGCCCATGCAACCGTCCATGAATGCTCAATGTCAAGCTTTCTCACCACATAGACAATGAGTGTCGTAATGATAAAAATGCCAAGAACAAGGTACATCTCTTTATTTCCAATCAGCTGGTTCAATGCCACTACTACTTTTGATACCGAAGAATCCGTCTCTTCCGCTGCATCGCTCAATGCGCTTGCATTCTCGCTCACTCCATGGATAAAGAAATAGATCACCGTACCGCAGGCAACAGACACTACAGAATACGCCTCACTCAGCAGACCGGAGCCAACCGGTACCGCATAAGGAATATGCAGCTTAAAGCAGACCGGTGTCAGAACCGCATTGATACCACTCTTTGGGGAAAAACGGAAATAAATAAAATAGATGATTGCAAACATGAGAAGTCCTACCAGACATACCTCAATGGATAATGCGTACAGATCCGCCAAAACGACCAACGTAGCAATTGCGATCAGTCCATTGACCGGAAGCATGGAACACACAAGTGCAAGAATGACTGCAACCGGAGTCTTGCTGACCAGTTTCATATATCCAATACTGTTGTTGATCACAAGGAATGTAAACAATGCAAGTACAAACCGGATCGCCGGTTTCACATATATTTCATTTTTTCCGTAAAAACGGATCAGTTTCTCTTTCAATTCTAATAAGGTTGTCATTTTAGCCTCCCGCCGTTTGTTTTACTCCTGATTTTCCTGCCCCCCGGCAGCGTTCAGTGATTATTCCCAGTCTTTATTCTCAGACATTTTCAGCTTGTCTTCCCTCTCGTATAACTGATTCAGCTTCTTCAGATTGCCATAATACTTCTTTACCTCACGGCGTCCCTTTGTATATCTTCTATTATAAACAAAATACGTGATCGCCATGTAAGCAATCATAAACACAATATACTTTACCAGCACGGATGTCAGCAGTTCCTGAATATCCATTGCATTCAGATTCTCCATTAACTGGTTCATGGAATAAATGCCCCATGTCACAAGGATCAGCGCAAAGCCAATCGTTCCTGACACAAAGCTTCCAAGCATACGCAGCGAAACATAATCTTTTCTTGCATACTGTGTCATCGGCTTACATTCTTTTCCCTGATTGGTGTCAAATATCGCCATTTTTATCATATGATGTAAACGTTCTTCGTTAACCATGCAGATTTCCTTCCTGTCTGTCACACAATGTATCTACTATAAAATAAACCCATCTCATTTTCTGAAAAAGTACATTCTTCACGCAATTATGCATTCTTATTCATCATTATAACACAGTAGGCGGTATTTTCAAACAAAAAAAAGCAGATGCGACCTTTCTACGTTTCTATCTATATAAATAACGTAGCTATGCGCCCTGCTTTTTTATAAATTCTGTCCTTATTTTCAGATATGTGACATTCTGTTCCCGGTTCTATCTCAGGAATCTCATCTTATCCCCTTCATCACGCTCTCCGCCCGATCTCTGCTGCATTGGACGTGGTCTGTTCAAAGCACTCCGCAGATTATTTGCCATAGCAGCTTTACACTTGTCACAGAAGCGTCCGCTTGTGATCGGTCTGCCACAGTGTTCACACAACACACCATCTAAAGAAGCTTCCGAGAGGATCAGTCTCTCCTCTTTCACCCACTGTTTGATCTGTTTCACAGAAACATCCATATCCTCTGCCACCTGACTGATGGATGCCTGTGGATGTTCACCGATATAATCTTTCACGCTGCTAAATTTCTTCTCAAGCTTTGCCCTGCATTCAGGGCAAAGCTGTGCGCCACTCATATAATTAAAGAGTTTTCCACAGCCCTTACAATTTCTTACATCCATAGCATATTCCTCCTAAAATCCCTCGCCGATACTGATACATAGGAAATAAATCTCATCCACCCCTGCCTGCAAAAGTACCTCTGCCACTGCATCGATCGTGCTTCCCGTCGTATAGATATCATCTACAATTAATATTTTCCTATATTTTACTATATTTGGTACTAACTGGAAAGCTTTTTTTAGATTTATCTTCCGTTCGACATCATTTAATTCTTTTTGCGGCGTGGTATTCCGGATTCGTTTTACCATGCGCTTTTCCACCGGAAGATTCATTTTTTCTCCCAGAGTCCGCGCAAATACGGCTGCCTGATTATACCCTCTCCCCTTTTCCTTCAAACGGTACATGGGAACGGGTACAATTGCTTCGATCTGTTTTCTCCGGATCCAGTCTCCATAGATGCGCACTGCTTCTTTCGCATAAAAATCTGCATATTCGCGTTTATTACTATATTTAAAACGGTACATGGACTGGCGGATTTCTCCCTGATAAACAAAAACCGCTTTTCCCTGGGAAAAATAGTGTTTTTTCCTCATGCAGTCTGTGCAGTATTCCCTCCTCTGGTCTTCTAATGGCTTGCCACATTTTTTGCAGGACGGTTCCCCGATACAGATCACTTTCTTCCGGCAGTCTTCACAGGTATCTTTCCCAACATATATCACCTCATCACAGACAGGGCATCTTGGAGGAAATACAATGTTGGATAACCCCTCTTTTATTTTCATAAAATCCTTTCTAAAAATCTCTCCGGTTTCCATCCTAACACTTTTCTGCCCTGCATACTATAAAGGTTTTCTTAAGATTTTAAATCTTTTTCTTATGATCCTCACCGAAAAAATGAGTGTCCTTTACACATTTTTTCTCAAATTCCGGTTGACGAATCCTGTATGAGTGATTATAATTCAATCATTAAAAGTATTAATGCTTTAAAGCATTAAAGGCTATGATCAATGATAAGGAGAATGAATATGAAAAAGATGAACAAAATACTCTCTGTCATGATGGCAGCTGCAATGACAGTTTCCATGACAGCATGCGGCGGCGATACAGCCTCCGACAATACCTCTGCATCTGCTGACAATTCAGCAGCAACAACAGAATCCGCTGCAGCAGGCAGTACCGATGGTCAGAAATATACGATCGGTATTTTACAGCAGTTAGAGCACCCTGCTCTTGACGCTGCTTCCCAGGGCTTTGAGGATGCACTGACAGAGCTGCTCGGTGCAGATAATGTAACATTTGACCTTCAGAACGCACAGGGCGAGCAGGCAAACTGTGCTACCATTGCAAATAATTTTGTTGCCGGCAACTATGACCTGATCCTTGCAAACGCAACCACTGCTTTACAGTGTTCTGCCGCTGCTACAAGCACGATCCCGATCCTTGGAACTTCTGTCACAGATTATGCAACTGCCCTTGAGATCGACGACTGGACAGGTTCTACCGGAAGAAATATCTCCGGAACTTCCGATCTTGCTCCTTTAGATGAACAGGAAGCCATGATCAAAGAATTATTCCCGGATGTAAAAACAGTCGGTATCCTTTACTGTTCCGCAGAGCCAAACTCCAAGTATCAGGCTACCCAGATCGAGGCTGCTTTAGATGCTGACGGCATTGCGTACAAAGAATATACTGCTTCTGATTCCAATGATATCACCTCTGTGGTACAGACAGCAGTTTCAGAAGTAGATGTTATTTATATTCCAACAGACAACACAATGGCAAACAACACGGAAACCATCAATAACATCGCTCTTCCGGCAGGTATTCCGATCATTGCCGGTGAGGAAGGTATCTGTTCCGGATGTGGTGTTGCAACGCTTTCTATCAGCTACTATGATATTGGATACACAGCAGGTCAGATGGCTTATGATATCCTTGTAAACGGCGCTGATATCACAACGATGGAGATTAAGACTGCACCACAGGTAACAAAAGAATACAATGCAGATATTTGTTCCCAGCTTGGAATCACACCTCCTGATGATTATGTTGCAATTGAAACAGAATAATGTTACTGCCGAGCAAACATTAACAGAATAATCTTTCATCAGTGCAACAAGTTAAAGCTTTAAATCGTTTTAGTATTATGTTATAATATGCCTGCGGTATTTCGTCCCAACAAATACCGCAGGTATTTTATGCTGTGGGTATTTTGTTCTGCAAGCAATTGATTTCATGAATATTGTTTTATATTTGTAGATGATTTTTGCACCAAATAGTTCCGCACAGGCATTTTATAAAAAAATAAGGAGAGATTTCTTATGACGATGATGTTAACAACTTATTTAGCTTCCCTGAGCCCGCTGGCATTGCTCCGTTCCCTGCCGGGCGCATGCGCACAGGGACTCATCTGGGGACTCCTTGCACTCGGAGTCTACATTACTTACAAATTATTGGATTTTGCCGATCTGACCGTTGACGGTTCCATGGCGACCGGAGGTGCAGTCGCCGTTATGCTGATCCGCGCAGGCATGAACCCATGGCTTGCTCTTATCTTTGCTTTTCTTGCAGGAATGGCCGCCGGATTTATCACCGGAATGTTACATACCGCACTTGGAATCCCGGGAATCCTTGCAAGTATCCTGACGCAGATTTCACTTTACTCTATCAACTTAAATATTCTCGGAAGTTCCAATCAGGCTGTCAGCGTTGACAAATACAGCCTTGTTGTTTCACTCCGTTATATTTCAGACTCAACCGCAAGCAAAGTCCGTATGTTTACGACCTGTATCCTCTTCTGCGTTGTACTCGTTGCCATTCTCTACTGGTATTTCGGAACAGAGCAGGGACATGCGATCCGTGCAACCGGCTGTAACCGGCAGATGGCAAGAGCGCAGGGAATCAACACTGATTTTCATACCGTACTTGCACTGATGATCTCTAACGGTCTTGTAGGACTTTCCGGTGGACTTTACGCCCAGTATCAGGGAGCAGCGGATGTCAATATGGGACGTGGTGCGATCGTTATCGGACTTGCTGCTGTTATCATTGGCGATGTCCTCTTTGGAAAAATGTGTGCCGGCAAAAAAATTGCATTTGCTTACACACTGCTCTCCGTCATTGCCGGAGCCATCCTGTACTACCTTGTTTTAAGTGTTGTTTTATGGTTGAAATTCCCATCTGATGACCTGAAATTATTCTCTGCAATTGTAGTAGCTATCTTCCTTTCAATTCCGTATCTGAAAGCGAAACATAGCAGGAAAGGAGTGGCAAAATAATGGCTGAAATGTTAAAAATCGATCATATCTGCAAAACATTTAACGCTGGTACAATCAATGAAAAAATTGCTTTAACCGGAGTTGATCTGACATTAGAAGATGGCGATTTTGTCACTGTTATCGGTGGTAACGGTGCAGGAAAATCCACAACTTTAAACGCTGTCGCAGGTGTCTGGCCAGTGGATTCCGGTAAAATTTTTATTGGCGGTGATGATGTCACAAAATTATCCGAATACAAGCGTGCCAAATATTTAGGCCGTGTCTTCCAGGATCCTATGACCGGAACTGCAACCACCATGTCCATCGAGGAAAATATGGCAATTGCAGCCCGCCGTGGCAGAAAACGTGGGTTAAGCTGGGGAATCACGAAGGCAGAACGCGACACCTACCGGGAAATGTTAAAAACATTGGATTTAGGTCTTGAAGATCGTCTCACCAGCAAAGTCGGACTGCTTTCCGGCGGACAGCGTCAGGCAATCACACTGTTGATGGCTTCCATCCAGAAACCAAAACTTTTACTGTTAGATGAACACACCGCTGCCCTTGATCCGAAAACGGCTGCAAAAGTACTTGAGATTTCCGACAAGATCATCTCCGACAATCATCTGACCGCTATGATGGTAACGCACAATATGAAGGATGCTATTGCGCACGGAAATCGCCTGATCATGATGCACGAAGGAAAAGTTATCTTAAATATTTCCGGCGAGGAAAAGAAGAAACTAACGGTTGAAGATCTGCTGCACCAATTTGAAAAAGTCAGCGGGCAGGAATTTGCTAACGACAAGGCATTATTGTCATAACCGGAGTTTAACTTACCGTGGAGCAGCAGATTTTGTGGTGCTTTTATAAGTTGTGAAGGGCAGATATAAGCGTCCTCTCACAAGTCGTGATTTTATAGGTTTATGAAAAGAA